>Ga0187815_10000011_pt1 | contig 87543 bp, 81 predicted proteins | sample NC_S_5_FD_132962 | JGI IMG/M metagenome (GOLD analysis project Ga0187815, IMG submission 132962) | Wetland sediment microbial communities from Neuse River Estuary, North Carolina, USA - ASW-S_5 | ecosystem: Environmental > Aquatic > Freshwater > Wetlands > Sediment | place: USA: North Carolina... | reverse complement strand
CAGCTGGCCGTCCAAGAGGCCCGGCGCCTTCTCGACACCGAGATTGCGACCCAGGTCAAGCCCGACGACGACGCCGTCCTCCTCGACTGCGCCAAGACGGCGATGGGCTCGAAGGGGGTCCTCGGGTCTCGGGACGAGCTCGCAGCGATCGCCGTGAAGGCGGTCAAGAAGATCGCCGAGCAGCGCGGGGGAAAGACCGTCTGCGACGTCGACCAGATCAAGGTCGAGAAGCGCCACGGCGGGACGATCTCCGATACCGAGCTCATCGAAGGAATCGTGCTCGACAAGGAGCGCGGGCACCCGCGCATGCCGACGGAGGTCACGACGGCAAAGATCGCTCTTTTGAACTCGTCCCTCGAGATCAAGAAGACGGAGATCGAGAGCAAGATCAACATCAAGTCGCCCAACCAGGTCCAGAGCTTCCTCGATGAGGAGGACAAATCGTTCCGCAAGATGGTCGAGGCGATCAAGGCCTCGGGGGCCAACGTCGTCGTCTGCCAGAAGGGGATCGATGACGTCGTGCTCCACTATCTCGCGAAGGAAGGGATCTACGCGGTCAAGCAGGTCAAGGAGTCGGACCTCCAGAAGCTCGCGAGGGCAACGGGCGGAAAGATCGTCACCGGGATCAAGGAGCTCTCCTCGAGCGACCTCGGCAAGGCCGGGAAGGTCGAGGAGCGCAAGGTCGGGGACGACGACATGACGTTCGTTACCGGCTGCTCCAACCCCCGATCGGTCTCGATCCTGGTGCGCGGAGGGACGGAGCACGTGACCCAAGAGGTGGAGCGGTCGCTCCACGACGCGCTCAAGGTCGTCGGGAGCGTTCTCGAGGACGGCGTCGTCTGTCCCGGCGGGGGCGCCACCGAGGTCGAGCTCGCGGTCAAGCTGAGGAAGTGGGCGTCGAGCGTCGGCGGGCGGGAACAGCTCGCAGTCGAGGCGTTCGCCCAGTCGCTGGAGGCTGTCCCGTGGGCCCTCGCCGAGAACGGCGGTTTCGACTCGATCGACACGCTGATCGGGTTGAGGAGCGCGCACGACGGTCCCAACGCGAACAAGAACGTCGGCGTCAACCTCGCCGACGGTAAGGCGGCCGACATGTGGAAGCTCCGCGTGATCGAACCCGCCCGCGTGAAGCGCCAGGCGCTCAGCTCGGCGGTCGAGGTCGCCAACATGGTCCTCCGAATCGACGACATCATCGCATCGAAGAAGTCCGGACCCCCGTCGCCCCCCGGCGGCGGTCACGGCCATTAGACTGCGAGGGCAGCCGGACCGTTCCCCCACCGGGCCGAAGGCTTCTTAACACGCCCCGGGTAAGCGCGCCGACATGCGGACCAAACCGGTCGAGGGGGTCCTCCGCTTGGACGTGGTCGCGCTCGACCCGCGCCCCGCCGCATACCTCTGCTACGACGGTCTCGCGGGCCTGAGCCAGCGGCCGATCCTACGCGACCTCTTCGAGGAGCTTGAGCGAAAGGGGCCGGAGGAGGCACGGAAGTTCCTCGACGCCCTCCGCCGGCATCGATCGGGGCAGGTCCACGTCTACTTCTCCGACTACGTGAGCTACGGGATCGGGGGAGGCGACGCCGCCGCCGAGTTCTTCCTCGGCACGTTCCTCCTCCTTCACGAGCCAGCCCGTCCCGCCGGAACCGATCCTGCGCTACCCGAGCAGCTCGCGCTCTACCGAGCCGCCGGCGTGGAGCGGCTGTCGCTCGAGGGCCCTGCCTCCTAGGCCCGTTCGGCTCCAACCCGTTTATTAGTCGCCCCTCCTCGCCCGTCGGGGATCCGACGGTGGACGAGACCCGCCTCGAGGCCGAGCGTCGCGCGAAGATCGCCCGATGGCGAAGCTCGGGGAAAGAACCGTACCCTTGGGCGTTCCCGAACCGGGTACCCACGACGGCCGTCCGGTCCGCCTGCTCGGCCCTGGGACCCGGGGAGTCCGCCCCCGGACGCTCGTTTCGCGTGGCCGGACGCCTCAAGATCATCCGAGAGCACGGGAAGACCGCGTTCGCGGACATCGAGGACTCCGGAGGACCCCTCCAGCTTCTGCTCCGGGCCGACCTCCTGGGCGAGGAGCCCTACCGCGCCTGGCTCGCGGACCTCGACCCCGGCGACATCCTCGGGGCGGACGGGGGGGCGGCCGTTTCGCGTCGGGGCGAGCCGTCGCTCGAGGTCCGGTCGCTCACGTTGCTCGCGAAAGCGATCTCGCCGCCGCCCGAGAAGTACCACGGACTCCAGGACGTGGAGGAGCGGATCCGGAGCCGCTACCTCGAGCTCCTTTCCTCGCCCGAGAGCCGGCGCCGCTTCCGTGCCCGCTCGGCGCTTCTTGGAGAGATCCGTCGCTACTTCGATTCCGCGGGCTTCATGGAGGTTGAGACCCCGGTGCTCGTCCCGGTCGCGGGCGGGGCGGCCGCCGCGCCGTTCGTCACCCGCGCGAACTACCTCGACGAAGACGTCCGCCTCCGGATCGCCCTCGAGCTTCCCCTGAAACGCCTCCTCGTGGGCGGGATGGAGAAGGTCTACGAGCTGGGGAAATCGTTCCGGAACGAGGAGCTCGACACCACGCACTCCCCCGAGTTCACGGAGCTCGCAGCGTACTGCGCCTACGCCGACTACCACGACATGCGAACGCTCGTCGAAGGACTGTTCGCGCGACTGGCCGACCGCGCCGCGGAGCTTCTTCCCGATTCCCCGGACGCCCAGAAGGGCGCCGGGTCGTTCCGCCCTCCGTTCGCCACGGTCGATTTCGTGGAGGAGCTCGAGAAGCGAATGGGCATCTCCGACCTCCTCTCGAAGAGCCGCGACGCCCTGCGGGAGCTCGCCCGCCGGGCGGGGTCGACCGTCCCCGACCGCTCGTCGACCGGAACGTTCCTCGACAAGCTGTTCCAGCACTACGTCGAGCCGACCTTCGAACGGGTCACGTTCGTGATCGACCACCCGGAGGTCACGACCCCTCTCGCGAAGCGGCATCGCACGAAGGCGGGTCGGGTGGAGCGGTTCGAAGTGTTCTTCCCCGGCTTTGAGCTGGGCAACGCCTACACGGAGCTGAACGACGCCGACGAGCAGGAGCGCCGCTTCCGCGAGCAGCTCGACGAGCGGGGCGACGACCGCTACGCCTACGACGAGGATTTCGTCCGTGCGATGCGCTTCGGGCTGCCCCCGTGCACGGGAGTCGGGCTCGGGGTGGACCGGATCGTGATGGCCCTGACCGGAACGCCGTCCATCAAGGACGTGATCCTGTTCCCGCTCGTACGCTCCCGGTAGGGCTCCCCCCTCGGGCTTATACTCCGGCTCGCCGAGCGGGAGGCGGATGATGGCCGAGCGGCCGGCCGATGCGACCGTCCCGCTCTCGATCGAGGACTTGACGGTCGACTACGGCGAGCGGCGGGCTGTCGACGGCCTATCGCTCGCGCTGCGGCCCGGAGAGATCTACGGCCTCCTGGGGTCGAACGGGGCGGGGAAGTCCAGCACGATCCGGTCGGTCGTCGGGCTCGTCCGGCCGCGGTCGGGCCGCGTGAGGGTCTTCGGACTCGACACGTCGGTCGACGCCCTGCGCGCGAAGGAACGGATCGGATACGTCCCCGAGACGTCCCTCCTCTACGAGGCGCTCACGCCGCGAGAGTTCCTCGAGTTCATCGCGGGCGTCCGGCGCCTCCCGGCGGCCGCCGCCTCGGAGAGGATGCGGGCCTACGCCCTCGCGTTCCGCCTCGAGTCCGAGCTCGAGGAACCGATCGCCACGTTGTCGAGCGGCACGCGCCAGAAGGTCCTCATCATCGCCGCGTTCCTCCACGCGCCGCACCTCCTCGTCCTCGACGAGCCCCTGAACGCCCTCGACCCCCGCAGCGTGCGGATCGTGAAGGACCTCCTGGTTCGCTACGCCGCGTCGGACGGTCGGGCCGTCCTGTTCTCGACGCACACGATGGCGGTCGCGGAGGAGCTTTGCCACCGCATCGGGATTCTCGACCGCGGCGTCCTCCGCGCCGAGGGAACCCTGGACGAGCTGCGCGGGCGAGCGGCCCACGGCGATGCCACGCTCGAAGAGGTGTTCCTGCGCCTCACCCAGGAGGACGAGGGCCTCCCCGCTGCCGTCGCGCTGCTGGAAGGGTCGTAGGATGGGCTGGCGGGACGCTTGGCGGCTCAGCCGCGCACCGTTCACCGAGGTCTCGTTCCAGGCGATCTACGCCTTCCGCCAGGGAAACCTCGCACCCCCCGACCCGGCGCGCACGCTCGTCCCCCGGGCTCGCCGGCGCACCGCCCAGAGCAAGGCGCTCGTGGGGTTCGTCCTCGGGTTGATCGCGCTCGGAGGAGGGGTGCTCCTGCGGGCCGGTCCGGGCGCCAGCTCGACCCTTGCCGCGTACGCGCTTCCCCCCGCCGAGTACGACGCGGGCGTCCTGACGGGGCTCCTCAGCATCGACGTGGCGCTCCTCTGGTGGACCGGGCTCCAGGTCCTCCCCACGTTCCTCGCCTCGGGCGCGTTGCCGGTCCTCGAGACCCTACCGATCGACGAGACGACCCTCCGTCGGACCGCCTCGATCGTCTACCTGAGGCTGTTCGACGTCCCGGCAGTGGTCGTGCTCGTGACGACGCCGCTGTTCGTCGGCCTCGCGTTGGGTCCGTTCGCCGGGGTCGCGGCCGTCCCCGGGGCCGTCACGGCGGTCGCCTTCGCGCTCGCGCTGTCGTTCGTGACCGGCCGGTTCTTCGTCCGGAAGATCCAAGGTTCGAGGGGCGGAGGGGGACGCACGGTGGTTCGATGGGCCCACCTTCTCCTCTGGCTCGTCCCGGCGGTCGCCGTCCTCGGGTTCGTCTCCGCGGGGCCGGTGTTCTTCACGGTCCTGAGCCGCGCCGCTTCCGGCGGGCCGCCGGCGATCCTCGAGGTGTTCGAGGCGGCCTACCCGTTCCCCCTCGCGATGCTGCCCTCGCTCGCCTCCAGCGGCGCCCACGGGCTCTCGCTCGACGCGGGAGAACGCGCGGAGCTCGCCGTCACGTCGGCTGGCTACTTCGCCCTGGCCGTCTACGCGTCGCGCTGGCTGCTCGGCTCGGTCCGGTCGGTCGCTCGGCTCCCGACGGCCGTCTCCGAGCCGGGCCCCCCGCCTCGCTACGAGCTCCGCCCCCAGACCCCTTCGCTCGCGATCCTGACGAAGGACCTGAGAACGGCGAGCCGAACTCCCGGCTACGCGTTCCTCATTCTCCTCCCGATCCTCGATTCGGTGGCGATCGGGCTCGTGACGCTCGCGGACGCACCGAGCCACGCGGCCGCCCAGAGCTTGGGCCTCGCGGCCGTCGTCGCCGCCGCGTTGCTCGCAACCTTCTTTGGCCCGGCGTTCTTCTCGATCGAAGTGCTCGCGTACTCGTACGGCCGGGCGTTGCCGCTCTCCAACCGGAGCGTCATCCTCGGGAAGGCGGCGCTGATCGTGATGATCTACCTCCTCGCCGGCCTCATCGTGCTCGGGATCACGCTGGTCCGGGTGCCGGCGCCGTGGGTCTTCGCGGGGTTCGTCGCCGCGGAGCTTCCGGCGGTTGTCGCGGCCGCCCTCCTCCAGCTCGGGATCCTGTTCCGCTGGGCGCAGGCCCGCGGCGTGCCGGTCCCGAACCTCTACGCCGGAGCGTGGTCCGCCCTCATCGTCGCGCTGCCGGGGCTCGCCGTCGCTTCGGCTCCGCTCGTCGTCTACGGATGGCTCGGGTTCGTCGGCATGGCCGCGGTATCGCTCGGGGAGCTCGCAGTCTGCGCTCCCCTCACGCTTCGGAGGAGAGGGCCCTGAGCACCCCGACCCTTCCGTCCCGCTTCGAGCCCGGACCGATCGAAGCGCGCTGGCAGGCCGAATGGGAGCGCGCGGCGGTGTTCCGCGCCCCCGAGCGACCCGGCTCCGCGCGCTTCTCGCTCGTGCTCCCGCCGCCCAACGTCACGGGCGTGCTGACCCTCGGCCACATGCTCGGCGACACGGTGATGGACGTTCTCTCGCGCCATCGCAGGATGCGAGGGGAGGCGACCCTCTGGGTCCCCGCCGTGGACCATGCGGGGTTGGCCACCCAGGTCGAAGTGCGGCGGCGCCTCCAGCGGGAGGGGACCGCGTTCGACGCGCTGCCCCGGGAGCTCGCCCTCGATGCGCTCGAACGATGGAAGGCGGAGCACGAGCGCCGGATCCGGGAGCAGATCCGGGCCGGAGGGTTCTCGGTCGACTGGACGCGCTACCGCTACACGATGGACGAGGCGAGCGCCCGGGCGACGCGGGAGGTGTTCGTCTCCCTGTTCCGAGCGGGCCTCGTCTACCGTGGGGAGCGGATGGTCAACTGGGATCCCCGGCTCCGGACCGCCGTCTCGGACCTTGAGGTCGTTCGGACCGAGGAGGAGGCGGACCTTCTGTTCGTCCGGTACCCGTGGGCCGACGGGACTCCCGACGGCATGGTCGTGGCGACCGTCCGCCCCGAAACGATCTTTGGGGACGTTGCGGTCGCAGTACACCCCGAGGACGAGCGGTACCGCAACGCGGTCGGTCGGGAGGTCACCGTGCCCATGACCGGTCGGCGAGTCCCGGTGATCGCCGACCCGTCGGTCGACCCTGCGTTCGGCGCGGGGGCCCTCAAGATCACGCCGCGGCACGACCTTCTGGACCGCGAGATCGCCCTCCGTCACCCCGAGCTGGCGACCCCGCAGGAGATCTTCGACGAGAGCGCCCGCCTTACCGGCGAGTGGGTCCCCTCCGAGTTTCGCGGGCTCGACCGCGACGCGGCGCGCGCGAAGACGACCCAAAGCCTCGACGAGGAGGGCCGGCTCGTGCGACGGACCCGCTACCGCCACGCGGTCGCTCGGTCCGAGCGCTCCGACGCGGTGATCGAGCCCCGCCTCTCGACCCAGTGGTTCGTTCGGATGGCCCCGCTCGCCTCCCCCGTGATCGAGGCGGTCCGTCGCGGCGAGATCCGGATCCACCCGGAGCGCTGGACCCACACGTTCTTCCGGTGGATCGAGGAGATCCAGGACTGGTGCGTTTCCCGACAGGTGATTTGGGGTCACGCGATCCCGGTCCACTACTGCCGGAGTTGCGGTGAGGCGACCGCGTCCGTGGACCCTCCGACCGAGTGTGCGGCATGCCACGGCCACGACCTGGTCGCCGATCCGGACGTTCTCGACACGTGGTTCACCTCCTGGCTCTGGCCGTTCGCCGCGCTCGGCTGGCCGGAGCGGACCTCCGACCTCGAGCGGTACTACCCGACCAGCGTCCTCGTCACGGGCCGGGACATCATGTTCTTCTGGGTGGCCCGGATGATGATGGCCGGGTACCGGTTCATGGGCGACCGGCCGTTCTCGGACGTCTACTTCACGGGCATGATGCGGGACGAGTCCGGCCACCGGATGTCGAAGCACCTCGGGAACTCGCCCGATCCCCTCACGGTCATCCAGGAACGCGGGGCGGACGCGCTGCGGTTCGCGCTCGTCTTCCCCAACCCCACGGACGAGGATTCGTCGTTCGGCGCCGCGACCCTCGACGGGGGCCGTAACTTCCTCACGAAGCTCTGGAACCTCGTCCGGTTCTCCACCGTGCACTTCCCGCCCGGTACCCCGCCTCCCGCCGGGTCTCCGACCCTGAGCGCCAGCAGCGCTCTCGAGAACCGCTGGATCCTCGAACGGTACCAGCGGACCGCGGCGGAGGTCGCGGCGGCTCTCTCGGGTTTCGAACCGTCCCGCGCGGCCACGGCGCTCCACTCGTTCGTCTGGCACGACCTCGCCGACCGGTACGTGGAGATCGCGAAGGAAGCGCTGTTCGGCCATCGAGGCGAACCCCTCCAACGCGAGACACAGGCGACCCTCCTGTTCGTCCTGGAGCGGACCCTTCGGCACCTCCACCCGTTCGTCCCCCACGTCACCGAAGAGCTCTGGCACGCGATCCCCCACGAGGGCCCGCTGCTCGCGTCCGCCGCGTGGCCGGACGCGGCGGAGGTCGCACCGGATCCGATGGCGGAGGTCGAGATGGGCCCGGTCCTCGAGGCGGTGCGGCTCCTGAGGAACCTTCGAGCGGAGGCGCCCACGGCCCCGCCCCGGTCGGCCCGAGCGTGGATCCGGCCCTCCGGGCCCGAGGTCGCCCGCGTCCTGTCGGCCGAGCGCGCGACGGTCGCCCGCCTCTCCCAGGTCGGGGAGCTAGCGTTCCTCAACGACTCGGCGCCGCCCCCGGCAGGCGCCGCCGGTCGGGTCTCGCCGACCGGAGAGTACTTCCTCGAGCGGCCCGCCGGGAGCGGGGGCGGCTCCGCCGCTCTGGAACGGGAACGGGAGCTGCTCTCCGGCCTTCTCGCGAAGACCCTAGCCCGCCTGGCGGATTCCGGGTTCCGGGCCCGAGCGCCCCCCGAGGTCGTCCGGGAAGCCGAGGCGAAGGCTTCGGAACTCAAGGAACGCATCGACCGCATCGACCAACGAGTCCGGGAGGAGGCAGCCCCGTGACGCGCCCCCGACGGGCGCCGGCGTCGAAGCGACCCGGCCGTGCGGGTCCGCCACCCCACGGCCCGGCCGAGGCGATCGAGACGATTCCCCTTCCGGTGGGCAGGAAGGCCCACCCGGCGATCGGTCTCGGGCTCTGGGGTCTGGGACGGTGGACTACTGAGGACGAAGTCCGAACGAAGGCAACGATCGCGCGGGCCTACGAACAGGGCCTCCGTTGGTTCGACTCCGCGGAGGTCTACGGCAGCGGCCGCTCGGAGCGGGTCCTCGGCGAGGTCCTACACCGGACGGCGACCGCGGGCGCGGACGCTTTCGTCGTGACGAAGGTCTCGTGGGAGCACCTTCGACCGGCCCAGGTGCGGGCCGCGCTCATCGGCAGCCTCGAACGGCTCGGCCGTAGCTCCGTCGACCTCTACCTGGTCCACGCGCCCGACCCGCACGTACCGCTCGCGGAGACGATGGCCGCGCTCGAGGCCCTCTGGAAGGAGGGGAAGGTCGGAGCCATCGGGGTCTCGAACTTCTCGGAGGTAGAGCTCGAGGAGGCCGCCCGCCATCTTGCGGAAACGCGCATCGTCGTCAATCAGGTCCGCTACAACCTCTACGACCGGGACGAGGCGGAGCCGGTGCGCGACTACTGCCGCTCCCACGGGATCCTCCTCGAGGCCTACACGCCGCTCGCCCGGGGCCTGCTCCACGGGCGGTACCTCGACGGAGGACGAGTGCCGTCGGAGGTGCGACAGTTCGCGCATCGACTGTTCGAGCCGGGCCGGCTTCCCGAGATCCTGAAAAGGACGCGGGAGCTTCGCGAGCTCGCGAGCTCGGCCAAGGTGCCCCTCGCCTCGATCGCCCTTCACTGGCTGCGCGAGCGGGGGGCGGCCCCGGTGTTCGGCGCGAGCCGACCCCAACAGATCGACGAGAACCTGGCGGCCTGGAAGATCCGGCCCCCGGCCCGGGTTCTCGAGAGGGCGGACCGCATCGCCCAGGGGGCCCGTGCTTAGGTTCGTTGCGTTCGACATGGACGGCACGCTCGTGGACGTGTCGAGCTCGTTCGCCGCCGTCCACGAGCACTTCGGCGAGAGGAACCCGGAAGGACTGCGGCGTTTCCTCGCCAACGAGATCGACGACGAGGAGTTCATCCGTTCCGACATCATCATCTGGCGCCGGCACGCTCCCGACCTGGCGATCGAGGACCTCGAACGGATCCTGGACAAGGTCCCGCTCATGCCGGGGGCCCGCACGCTCTTCGACGGCCTCAGAGCCCAGGGCGTCCGCACGGCGATCGTGAGCGGGGGGATCGACCTCCTCGCGCGTCGCGTGGCGCGCGAGCTCGGGATCGAAGTCGCGCTCGCGAACGGGTTTCGGGTCACGCCCGAGGGGCGTCTGACCGGCGAGGGGATCGTCCGCGTGCCGATCCACGGCAAGGAACAGGTCCTGTCGGCGCTCCAGCTCCAGTTGGGGATCTCTCCCGAGGAGACCGCCTCGGTCGGCAACTCCGAGATCGACGTCGGCCTGTTCCGGCGGAGCCGCTTCGGCGTCGCCTTCCTCCCGGAGGACGATGCGGTCCGCCGCGGGGCGAGCGCGGTCGTCCGGGAGCGCGACCTGGCGAAGGTCCTGGACGCCCTGGCCGCCTTCCCGCGCGACTGACCGCCGGGAATCCTTATCCCCCGCGAATCGCTCGTTGCTCCACCGATGGAATCGTACGCGGCGATGCTCGAGCGGACGCGGGCGAAGCTGCCTCCGGTCCGCACGGGAGGCGAGCGGTTCCAGGTACCGGATCCCGACGTCATGTCGGACGGACGGAGCACGGTGATACGGAACTTCCAGGAGATCTCCGGGGTCCTCCGGCGCGAACCGGCGCATCTGATCGGCTACCTCGCGAAGGAGTTCGGATGTCCCGGCGTCCTCGACCTCCCGCGAGGGGTCCTCAAGTCTCGCCTCGCGAAGGAACCGATCGCGTCCCGCATACGGGAGTACACCGCGAAGTACGTGATCTGCTCGGAGTGCAAGCGGCCCGACACGCACCTCCAGAAGGAGGGGCGCCTCACGCTCCTCGTCTGCGAAGCGTGCGGAGCGCAGCGCCCGGTGACGGTCCGCCGCGTGGTCGAACCCGAGAAGCCGCGGACGCCGGTGACGGTCGGTGAGGTCTACCGTCTCACGATCGAAGACATCGGGCGCCGAGGCGACGGGGTCGCGAAGAAGGACGGGTTCGTCATCTTCGTGACGGGGGCCAACCAGCGGGGGGCGACGGTGAACGCGAAGGTCACCAAGGTCTTGGGCAACAATGCCTACGCCGTCGTCCAGCCGTAGGGCGTCATGGCCAACGTCCGCTGGGCGGGTCTCCTCGCGCTCTACGTCGGTGCGCAGCTCGTCGGCCTCGCCCTCGCGAACCCGTTCCGGTCCGAGGGCCTCGCCTCGGGCGCGAGCTCGCAGAGCCCGACCGAGCCGATCGTCCTGATCCTCGTCATCGTCCTCGCCCCGCTCCTGATCCTCCTCTTCGCTCGCCGGCAAGGCAGCCTGGCCGGGCTTCGACAGCTGATCCTGCTCGGCATCGCCGGCGCCCTGTTCTTCACCCTTTACGCGACGTTCCTCCTCCTCGAACCCGGCGGACCCCTCCTCCTCCCCCCGTACTCCGCGGAGGTCGTGCTCGACCCGGCGCTCATCCTCGCCGGGACGGTCAGCGCCCTACTCTACCTCGCGCTCCTGATGGAGCCGCAATGGTACGTCGTCGACCTCGCGGGGTTCGTCGCGGGGGGCGCGCTGATCGCCATCCTGGGGATCTCGTTCGGGATCCGCTGGGCGATCGTGATCCTGATCGCGCTGATGGTCTACGACGCGATCGCCGTCTATCGAACCAAGCACATGGTCTCGCTCGCGGACGTCGTCACGGAGATGAAGCTCCCGATCCTGATGGTGATGCCCGATTCCGCGGGGTTCGATTACACCGCCTCGCCGACCCTCAAGGCCCAGCGGTCCCAACCCGTCGAAGAGCGGTCGGCGATGTACATGGGGCTCGGGGACGTCGTGATCCCGGGGATGCTGGTCGCTTCCTCGTTCGTGTGGCTCCCGAGCCTCCCCGCATTCCTCGGGGTCGGCGCGAACCTCTGGGTGGCGATCGCCGTCCTCCTCGGCTCGCTGGTCGGCTACGCCGCCCTGATGCGGCTCGTCCTCGGGGGGAACCCCCAGGCGGGCCTCCCGCTCCTGAACGGCGGGGCGATCGCGGGCTACCTGCTCGCGTACCTCCTCGTCTTCCGGTCGTTCACGTTCGGCCTCACGGGAGGGCTTTAACCCCCCTCCGCTCCCCGGCAACGTGCCGCGGAAGGTGACCGACGTACGGGTCGACGACCGACCCTCGCTCGACGCGCTCGCACGGCGTCTTGACGCCGGTGGTGGGTTCAGCGCGAAAGGCGTCGCCGAGGGGATCGACCTTCTCGCCGGGATGCTCTCGGACCCGGAGATGACGCTCTTCCTGTCGTTCCCCGCCGACCTGGTCGCGACCGGCACGAGAGGGGTGCTCTCCACCCTGGTCGACCGCGGCTACGTGGACGCGGTGATCACGACGTGCGGGACCCTCGACCATGACCTGGCCCGGTCGTTCCGACCGTACTACCACGGCGCCTGGAACCTGGACGACGCCGACCTCCATCGCCGCAAACTGTACCGTTTGGGGAACCTCGTCATTCCGGAGGCGAACTACGGCGCGATCATCGAGCGGCGGATGCGACGTATCCTGAAGGACCTCTGGGACGGTGGGGCTCGATCGCTCTCCAGCCGGGCCCTCGCGAGGGCGATTGGCGCCGACATCCCGGAGACGGCCCACTCCAGCATCCTGCGAGCCGCGTACCGTCGGGACGTCCCGGTGTTCGTCCCGGGGATCACCGACGGGGCGGTCGGATCTCAGGTGTGGCTCTTCTGGCAGGACCATCGGGCGCTCTCGCTTGACCTCCTTTCCGACGAGCAGGAGCTCTCGGACCTCGTGTTCGGCGCGAAGCGGGCCGGAGCGATACTATTGGGGGGCGGGATCTCGAAGCACCATACGATATGGTGGAACCAGTTCCGCGGTGGCCTCGACGCCGCGCTGTACATCACGACGGCGGTCGAGTGGGACGGGAGCCTCTCCGGCGCACGCACCCGCGAGGCGATCTCGTGGGGCAAGCTCAAGGCGAAGGCGCGACACGTGACCGTCGAGGGAGACGTGACCCTCCTTCTTCCCCTCATGGTCGGCGCCGCCCTCGAACGGATCGCGACCTGAGGTCGAACCCGGCTCGCCCCCGTGCGCTTCACCGGTTCCGGCGGAGACTTTATGCGAGCCGCCTGCTCCCGCGCCAACGCGGGCCCGTAGCTCAGGCCGGTAGAGCAGGCGGCTCTTAACCGCAAGGTCAGGGGTTCGAATCCCCTCGGGCCCGAATCGCCTCCCACTTCGAACCGTGCCGCACTTCGTACGAAGGACGACTTCGGCACTGAGGCCCACCTCGGAAAGGCATGGGCTGGCCCGAGCTCAGAAGATGACGACGCGGCCGCAGGCCTTCGAGACTCCTCGCGGCCATCGCAACCACGGTGCGAAGTTTACTCCGGGCCTTCGCGAATTGGGCGAAAATCCTTAACGGGGTCCGACGTCAGCCTTTCGTGAGGTCCCACCGAACCAGGCCTGCCGCGACGGGAGACATCGACCGGTTCACCCCGGGGAACCCGATCGCGCGAGCGGGGGCGCCGGACTGAGGAGGGCCGATGCCGGAGCCAGTAGTGGTGGGACGGGACGTCTGGAAGGTTTACGGGTCGGGCGAAACCGCGGTTCCCGCCCTACAAGGGATTTCCATCGAGATCGGGCGCGGTGAGATGCTCGCGGTGATGGGTCCCTCCGGGTGCGGGAAGACGACGTTCCTGAACTGCTTCAGCGGGCTCGACGACGTCACCCGGGGTACGGTGACCCTCGAGGGAACGGACATACACTCGATGCCGGACGCGAAGAAGAGCGCGTATCGCGCCCGACGAACGGGGTTCGTGTTCCAGTCGTACAATCTTCTGCCGATTCTGTCGGCAGAGGAGAACGTGGAGATGCCGTTGCTGATCGGTGGGACGCGGTCGAAGGAGGCCCGTGCGCAGGCCCGCCAGATCCTGACCCAGCTGGGACTCGGCGACCGACTGGACCGTCGCCCCTCGGAGCTATCGGGCGGGCAGCAGCAGCGAGTCTCCCTCGCGCGGGCCCTCGTGGCCCATCCCGCGATCGTCTGGGCGGACGAACCCACCGGAAACCTCGACGCGGAGGGCGCGCGTCAGGTCATCGACCTTCTCCGAGAGCTCAACCGGAGCTTCCACCAGACGATGGTGGTCGTCACGCACGACGCCGAGGTGGCGTCCGCCTGCGACCGAACGCTTCGCATGCGGGACGGGAAGTTCGTCAGCTGACCGTTGCGGCATGGCGCTCCTCTCGACCGTCACGCTCCTCCTCCTCCTGCTCGCCGTCGTCGGGCTCGTCACCTTCTTCCTCGCCTCTCGACACCGCCTCGCCTTTCGAATCGCGATGCGCAACGTGCGCCGGGGAAGGGCGCGCACGGCGCTCCTCATCGCCGGACTCCTGGTCGGCACGACGATCGTTGCCGGAAGCCTGGTGGTCGGCGACACGGTGCACGAGTTGAACCTGTACTACTCCTACCTCGGCGTCGGCTACGTCGATGAGGCGATCGACGCCACCTCCTCCTCCTCCGGGTTCGCGTACGTCCCCTACTCGGTCTACACGCAGACCGCCTCCGCGGTCTCAGGGTACTCGGCGATCGCGGGGGTCGCCCCGGAGATCATCACCACGGGGTCGGCCTACGACCTCACGACCGGCGTACCGGAGACGAACCTCAACCTGATCGGGGTCAACGGAAACCAGAGCGGGGCCCTGGGATCGTTCGTCGCGGACAACGGGACTTCGATCGCCGGCCCGGCTCCGGGCGAAGTGCTGATCGACGACCAGACTGCGATCGCCCTCAACGCGACCACCGGCCAGACGCTCGAGATCTACGGGGTGAACCATGCCGCGTTCGCTATCCAGGCGGTCGTTCAGGACAACGTCCGAGGGGCGTTCCTTACCGCGGGGCTGAGCCCAGGGAACCTCTTCGTGAACCTCTCCGACGCCCAAACGCTGGAGAACGAAGCGGGGATGATCAACTACATCGCCGTCACCAACGTGGGATCCCAAGCGGACGGCGCCGCCGTGTCACCGTCGGTGAGCGCCCACCTCAACGCGTCCCTCGCGTCCGTCCTCGCACCCTACAACCTTACCATCCAAACTCCTCTCGAGAATCAACTCAATTCGGCGAGCCAGTCCGGCCAGAGCCTTCTCACGATCTTCCTCGTCCTGGGCCTGTTCTCCATCCTCGCGGGAGCGATGCTGATCGTCGGGATCTTCGTGATGCTCGCCGAGGAGAGGAAGGGCGAGATGGGGATGCTCCGGGCGATCGGGCTCCGACGTCGCGAGCTCGTTTACGCGTACTACTTCGAGGGGGTCGCGTACGCGACCGGGAGCGCCCTCGCGGGCACCGCGCTGGGGGTCGCCGTAGGGTATCTTCTGACCTACTTCGCGAGCATCATCCTCGCCGGCCAGGGCATCCCCCAACGCGCCTTCCTCCAATCGTTCACCGTGACGACACAGAGCCTGGTGATCGCCTACGTCGTCGGGTTCATCCTGACCCTCGTCACGGTCGCGGTCGCGTGCCGGCGGGCGAGTCGGCTCAACATCGTACGGGCCATCCGGGACGTGCCCGAGCCGCCTCCGGCGGTCCGGACCTACACGTTCCTGGCGTACCTGGGAGCCGCCCTGCTCGTCATCGGGTCGCTCGTGCTCCTTTCGACCCACGGAGGGTCCAGCGACCTCTCCCTGCCGATCTCGGCGGGCGCGATGATCCTCGTGGGGGCGGGATTGGTCGCGGCCCGTTTCCTCAAGAACCGGCCCGTCTTCAGCGCGGTCGGCGTCGCGCTGGTCGTCTGGGCCGGGTTCGAGCCGCTGCACACCGTCCTGCTGGGGTCGAGCCACACGGGCGGCATTTTCATCGTCTTCGTGGAAGGGATCATCATGGTCGGAGGAGCGATCCTCTTCTTCGTGTTCAACGCCGCCCCGATCGTCCGGGTCGTCTCCCGCGCGCTGGGCCGGCGAGCGGACTCGAACCCGGTGGTGAGAATCGGGCTCGCCTACCCCACCCGTCAGCCGGTCCGGACGTCCGTGAGCCTGACGATCTTCGCGCTGGTCGTCTTCACGATGGTCGCGACAGCCGGGTTCGGGTCGACGCTCCAAGCGAGCCTCGACGGCCAGGTGGCGACCCAGTCCGGCGGATACAGCTTCTTCGGCTTCTCGCAGAGCCCGATCCCGAACCTCACGGGCCGGATCCAGAGCAACTCGACCCTCGACCCGCTGTTCGAGAACTACGTCCCCCTCGTGACGGGAGCAGTCGAGGTCAACGTTCCCGGCTTCTCATCGAACCCGTACTATGACCGCCTCTACGCCGCGTTCACCAACGCGACCGGACCCTCGAACTTCTACACGACGAACGGGTTCGGCTTCTCGTCGACCCTGAACGGACTCAGCGCCTCCCAGACGTTCCAGGAGGTGCAGGGAAACTCGTCGTTCGCGATCGTCGACCAGGGCTACGCGCCCCCGACGTCGTCCATCAACGGCGGACCTTCGGGCCCGCCGCACCCCACGCTCGCCGTCGGCGCGGTCATCGGGCTCTCGACGCCGGACGGAGCCCGACATGCCAGCGTCACGGTCGTGGGGATCCTCAAAGAATCGATCTTGAGCGCCGTATGGGTAAGCCCAGGGCTGGCGGCGAGCCTCGGCGACCGCAACGAGACCGCCTACCTCCTGACCGTTCGCGCCGGGGTCTCGACGACCCACGCCGCCCAGGAGGCCAAGATCGCCTTCTTCCCTTGGGGCCTCGCGCTCTTCGACATCCATGCCCTCCTTGCTTCCTCCATCGACACCACCGAGGGGTTCATCGGTCTCCTGGAAGTGTTCGTCGGTCTCGGGCTGGGCGTCGGCATCGCGGCGATGGGGATCCTGGCGCTGAGGGCCGTCGTCGAGCGGCGCAGGGAGATCGGCATGCTCCGGGCCTCCGGATTCACGGCGCGGAGGGTCCTCGCCACGTTCGTCCTCGAGTACTCCTTCGTCACTCTCCTCGGCATCGGGATCGGGGTCGTTCTGGGCCTCCTGATCGTCTACAATCTCACCACCAGCCCCAGCGCGGCCACCGCTGGGGTGTCGACGTTCGCTGCCCCTTGGATCACGGTGGGCGAGATCGCAGCTGCGGCCTACGCCCTGGTGTTGATCGCGATCATCGGGCCTTCCTTGAAGGCGTCCCGTCTTCCTCCGGTCGAGGCGCTAAGATCCTCCGAGTGATGCCTCCGGCCGGAACGCGGAAGCGCGGCCCCCTCCGCTCCGGGGAACCGCCTGGATTGGAGATCGCCATCGGGTCCGGTCGGGTTCGAGGGCCTTACTCCGGAACCGGGCGTTGCTGAGCGACCGGAACTTCCGAACGCCGGCCTCTGCGCCCGGAGAGGGGACCGCCGTCTTCGGGTCCGGCCGAGCGTCAGCGCCCGGACGGTCGCGAGGATATCGGTGACCGCCGGGCGGTCCTCCTGCGTCTTCTCGGTTGTGCCGTACCCCTCGTCGGTATCGCCGTTGCTTATCGAGCCGGAACCGAGTCGAACCGAACGCCGCAGCTCCAATCCCCGGAGCGATCGGGCATGCCGGACGATGGCTCGTTTGGCTCGTTCACGCGCGGGGGATCGACCCTACGCGTAGATCTCGTAGCTGGTTCGGATCGAGCGACCGAGTTCTCGGCACTTGGAGAGCTCTCCCGGTACGATCGGGCCCCGCGGGCGACGAACGATGACCGAGAGACCCAGGAAGAGGGGCGAAACGAACGGGTTGAAGTCTCGGACCATCGCTTCCATCTTCCCGATGGCCCGCCCGTGTGAGGGGGCGAAACAGGTGTCGAAGAACACGAACCGATGCCGGCGAAGATCGACCGCGCGCAGCTCGTCCAGCAGTCGCCGGATGCGGGGGGTGGGTCCGCCTCGGTGGTTCGGCGAACCGATCACGATGATGTCGTGCGCGAGCACATGGCGCGCATCGACGGACTTTACGTTCGCCACGACGGTCGGGACCCGCCCGTCCGCCGAAAGACCCCGCGCCACCTCGTCCGCGACGGCCTTCGTACAGCCGTACCACGAGTCGTACACCACGATCGCCGTCGCCATCGACTGGGAGATTCCTGAAAGGGAGCATCTTTGGAGTCGTGCTCAACTACAAGGCGAAGAGGTCAAGATTTATTGACGAGGGCCCGGCCGTCGGCCGATTCGAGAGACGACACACGGGCCGGCTCGTGCCGGAGAATCGGACGACGGAGCGTGCGGCCCGAAGGGTGTCTACCGAACCTCTGCCCACCCAGGGGCTCCCACCGTCAGCCCGATGGGCTCCCCCGGTGCCCACGGTCGAACGGCGCCCGCACTCTGGCCGCGCGGACCGAGGACCGAGCGGCATCGTCCCTCAAACCCGGAACCTCAGCGTGAACGGGAGTTGACGGGGGGTTTATCCTGCCCCTCGGCAGACGGTCTCCCCGGTGGTCACTCCGCATGCTCGCAGCAAAGAAAGCCGACCTTGCCGGTCCGGGAATAGGGAACTACGACGAGATCGAACGAGTGCTCCCGACCGACTACGGCTCGCTGCTCTCCCCGCGAGAAACCCAGCAGGCGATCTACGCGGTGAAATCGTACATTGAGCAGAACCTTTCGAAGGAGCTCAATCTGACGATGGTCCAGGTCCCGTTGATCGTGGACGCCGAGTCCGGCGTGAACGACCTACTCGACCGCGACGGCTCCCGAACTCCGATCCAGTTCCACATCCGCAACGACTACGACCGGCACCCGGTCGACGCTCAGGTCGTCCAGGCCGCCACGAAGTGGAAGCGGATGGCCCTTGAGGCGTTCGGGATGCGGCCCGGGGAAGGGCTCCTCACGGACATGCGGGCCGTGCGAAAGGACTACTTCCTCGACCACGACCACAGCGCGTACGTCGACCAGTGGGACTGGGAACGGGCGATCTCCGAGAAGGACCGGACGTTGGACTACCTCCGTGCGACCGTGCGGAAGATCTGGAAGGTGATCACCGGCGCCGAGCGGCACGCCCAGACCCTCTTCCCCCAGCTCAAGGACCCGAGATTCCCCAACCTGCCCGAGGAGATACGGTTCGTCCACGCCGAGGAGATACTCGACATGTACCCCGACCTTCCTCGCAAGCAGCGCGAGACCCAGCTCGTGCAGAAGTACCCCGCGGTGTTCATCGCCGGGATCGGCTGGCCCCTGAAGGACGGCTACCCGCACGAGATGCGGGCGGCGGACTACGACGACTGGGTGACCGAGACCCGTTCGGCGGACGGCCGGCCGATGCACGGACTGAACGGGGACATCCTCGTTTGGAACTCCGTCACCAAGCGGCGGCACGAGTTGATGTCGGGGGGGATCCGGGTGGACGCAACGACGTTGCGCCGACAGCTCGAGATGGCCGGCCAATTGGATTTCCTGAAGTTCCCCTACCACGACGCGATCGTTCACGGACGGATCCCCCTCAGCATCGGGGGCGGGATCGGCCAATCGCGCACCCAGATGCTCCTCCTCCGCAAGGCGCACCTGGGCGAGGTCAGCGTGTCGGTCTGGCCGAAGATCCTCAAGGAGATCTGCGCCCGGAAGAACATCCACGTGCTCGAGTGAGCGGGCCGGTCCCGTCGCCCGCCGGGCGGCGCCCACCGGTCCCCGGCGGGCGGGGGGCGGAGTTCGGGAGCGCCCGACGATCCGGGAGTCGACAGGGGCCCGGGGGACCGCGTCGAGATGAGTTGACCCCGGCTTCATGACGGGCGAGCTACCGTGCGAAGGCGATCGCTATGACCGAAGCAACCCCCGCGGCACTGATCGACCACCTCCGACGCGAACAGGCGAACGCCACCTGCCTCTACCTCCAGTACAAGGGGTATCACTGGAACGTCACGGGGCCGTTCTTCCGGGAGCTCCATCTCCTGTTTGACGAGCAGGCGAAGTCGGTCCTTGAGACCGCGGACGAGTTCGCGGAGCGCCAACGGATGCGTGGGGTCCGTGCCCCCTACACGCTCGACGAGATGCGGGCCCTTCAGCGGCTCCCGTCCGAGGACGGCCGCCCGGCCAGCGACCAGGAGATGATCGAGCGTCTCTGCAAGGCCCATCTCGAGATCATCGGGGGCCTCAAGGCGGGCTTCCGGACTTCGGAGGAGATCGGCGACCCTGGAAGCGCGGACCTGTTCGCGCGAACCGTCCAGCTGCACGAGAAGATGGAGTGGTTCCTGCGAGAGCACCGGGTGGGGCGCGGCGCCCGGTCCCCAGAACGACCGGCGAAGCCCGTACTGCCGGAAGCGGCCCCCGCTCGCTGAACCCGACGGGAGGTCCCTAGGGCCTCCCACCGAGTGGGCGAGTCGTTCGGTCGTGTCCGATCGTCGGTCGGCTCAGGCGGCGCGGTGGTCGGAAAGGAACCGCTCGACGATGTGGAGGTGACGGAGCATCGCCGTCTTCTTCGCCTGATGCGACTGCATGCGCCGAAGGATGCTGTCGAGAGCCTCGACGGCCTCGACGACGTGCGGCCCCTTGTTCAGCATCACACACTCAGCTCGTTCTCCCATCGCGGCGTCCGTCACGTCCGCCCGGGACGGTAGGCCGCTCTTCGTGAGCCCCTCCAGCACCTGCGTCGCCCAAATCGCCGGCATGTGGGCGGCCTCGCAGAGCCACAGGATCTCCTCTTGGACCTCCGCGAGGCGCTCGAAGCCCACCTCGACCGCCAGGTCGCCTCGGGCGATCATCACGCCCGCGGGGGGCCGACTCAGGGCGGTGAACAGAATCCCCGGCAGCTCGTCGAACGCTCGTCGGGTCTCCACCTTGAGGATGATCCCCATCCTCGGTCGTCCCAGGCGAGCGAGCTCGGACCGGAGTCGATCGACGTCGGTCGGTGTGTGGACGAACGAAAAGCCGACCAGGTCGGCGTTCCGAACGATGAAGCGGAGGTCTTCGAGGTCCTTGGGCGGAATCGGGTCGAGGTCGAGGGCGGTCTGCGGCAGGTTGATTCCCTTGTCGGCTGCGAGCCACGCTCCCCCGGCCGGCGCGTGCGTTATCTCGACCATCAGCCGCTCGGCCGACGCGGAGCGAACGACGCTGCCGATCCGCCCGTCGTCGAACCAGATCGACTCGCCCGGCCGCACGAACCGAAGCCCCTCGGGGAGGGTGCAGGCGATGTGGGGGAGCCGCACCACCCGTCCTCGCGCATCCCGTCGACCTCCCTCTCCCGGGTCGGGGCGGGCGGTCACGATCAATCGATCCCCGACGTTGAGTCGGAGGCGCTGGACGATCGGGTCGATGGACCCCACGGACGTCGGGTCCTCACGCCCGTTCGCGGTGGTCCCCACCAAGCGCGTGCCCGGAGTGACGTAGCTTGTCCCTTCGACCTCGGCCCGACATCCGCTCCGAGCTCGGTCCACGATGCGAAGCGTTCGACGCGCGCCCCGGGCGTCGACGAACTCCACCTTCTCTCCCGTACGCCGTCGAACGAGCCACTCCTTGGGTACCGGAAGGACGCTCCCGTGGAACGGAGACGGTCGCGCGCCGCCGACCGGGACGAGTTCGACAACTCCCGGCGCGGTCACCTTCCCCAACGCGTCGCGCTCCGGTCGGAGCTTGAGGACCGAAGGGCCGGGCCGGATCGCCCCGGTTCGGATCTTCGGCCCCGCCAGGTCCATCTCGATCCGGCACCGACGTCCGAGAGCGCGCTCGGCCCGACGGAGGTGCGCGATCATGCGGGCCCATTCGCCCGGCCCGTCGTGGGCACAGTTGATCCGGGCACAGTCCATGCCTCCCTCGAGAAGACGGCGAACGAGCCGGTAGTCCGTTGCCGCCTCGGTGGGCATGGTCACCATGATACGCACCCTCCGCCCGGCGCGCGTCGGGCCGAGCAGGGCCCGCGCGTTCCTCTCGAGGACTCTCGCTCCCGTCTCGGGGTCCGGCCCGGTGTCCGAGGACCGGTCCCGCGGCACGCGCCCCGCCGACCGATCGAGCCAGCCCAGCACCGAGTCGAGGTTGTAGAGTACATGGCCTTCGGACCGGCCGAGGGAGGAGAGCGCCAGGTGGGCGAGGCGTGCCTGCTCGCGTCGGAGGTCGAAGCGACGGAACGCGAGGTAGTGGAGGAGGTTGCGAGCGCTTTCCCGCTGGGCACCGAACGAGGTGAGGTCGACCCCTCGCTCGACCTCGATCATGCTCGCTCGGATACGCTCAAGGCGGGCCGCAAGCGAGGCCCCGGATCCCGTGGTGGAAGAGGGCGGCGTCCCGCGCGCGGGCATGTTTCCTCGCACGGAGTAGCCCGATGGGCGTTATAGCCCGGGGATAGGTCCGGCTTGACACTTCTTGGCGAGCGGATCCGGCCGCGTCGCCTCGGCTGGCTCACCGTCCGCAGCGCTCCCTTCCGGAGCCAGCGCGGACTACCCACGAGCGTTGCTTGGCCCGAACCCAACGGTTTATAGCGGAGCGGACGAGAGACTGCCACGTGCCTCAGGGCTCGGGGCCGAAGGGCGTCGTCCGTCGGAGGACCTCGACCCGGCTCGTGCGCACCGCCAAGGACGTCGAGCACGCGCGTCGCCTGTTGCGAGAGTACCGGGAGTGGCTTTGGCACCATCGCGAAGTGACGGCTTTCCCTGACTCGGTACTCCAGGCCGGACTCGCCGGGCTCGACCACGAGATCGAGCTGCTTCCTGGCGCCTACGAGTCCCCCGGAGGAGCCCTCGTTCTTGGACTCAGCGGGACGACCCCGGTCGGTTGCGGGGCGTTGAGAAGATTGCGACGCGGCGTTGGAGAGATCAAGCGAGTGTACGTGAGGCCCGATTTCCGGGGTCGCGGACTCGGCCACCGCATCACCGGAATGCTCCTCGGCCGGGCTCGAAGCTTGGGCTACCAGCGGGCCGTTCTCGATACCCTGCCCACGATGAAGAGCGCGATCGACCTCTATCGCAAGATGGGTTTCGTCCCAATCCCGCCGTACTGGCGCCATCCGGTGCCGGGCGCCCTCTTCTTCGAATACGGTCTTCAAGGAGAGCCCGCCCGTGCGAAGCCTCGGAGGGGCGACGACCTACCGACCCCGGCGGCCCGAGCTCGTGCGGGGCCCCGGGGTTCCCGGAGTGGACGAGCGGAACCTGAAGGAGGATCGGGGTAGACACCCTATCCTGCGCGCCCTCCGATTCTGAATCGTCGGGAGGTCGCGAGCGAACCGCTCACCGTGCTGTTTGGCACGGGGTCGAAGAGGCCCTCGGGCACTCCGCCTCGCCGGCTTCGCTGCGCGCGATGCCCGCCTGGGATGGCCCACTCGGCCCTCCGGGGTCGGGGAGGAACGAGACCGAGGCCGTACGTCGCCTCGTGGGGGACCGCTCCCGAGTCGTTGGGGCCGACGAGCTTCTGCCCGTCAATCCACCTTGACCCCGGCTACAAGTGTCCTGTCGAGACTCTCCTCCAGCATGGAAGCCGCACGACTACGGCCCGTCGGCACTCCCGTTCACCCTACCTTCGGTCAACCGGCCCCACTACCGCAGCTGCGCGGGATGGATCTCCTGGAAACCCCGCTCCTCAACAAGGCCACCGCCTTCACGGACGTCGAGCGCACGGCCCTCGGGCTTCACGGCCTGCTACCTCCTCAGGTGGAGTCGCTCGACCAGCAGGTCGTCCGGGCCTACGAGGCGTTTCAACGGAAGACCGACGACCTCGAGCGGCACATCTACCTGCGGGCGCTCCAGGACACCAACGAGGTGCTGTTCTACCGATTGCTTCTCGAGCACATGGAGGAGATGACGCCGGTGGTCTACACGCCGGTGGTCGCCCTGGGTTGTCAAGAGTTCAGCCACGTCTACCGTCGCCCGAGGGGTCTCTTCGTGCCGTACCCCCTTCGAGACTCGATCTCCGCGCTGCTCGAGCACCGGCCGAATCGAGAGGTGGACGTCATCGTCGTTACCGATGGCGAGCGGATCCTCGGGATCGGGGACCAGGGCGTGGGAGGCCTCGGGATCCCGATCGGGAAGCTCTCTCTCTACACGCTCATCGGCGGGATCCGCCCCGAAAGGACGCTGCCGATCGTGCTCGACGTCGGAACCAACAACCCCGAGCGCCTGAACGATCCCGAGTACCTTGGATGGCGCCATGAGCGGATCACGGGGGCCGAGTACGACGAGTTCATCGAGCGATTCGTAGCCGCCGTTCGGGAGGCGCTCCCCGGGACCCTCCTTCAGTGGGAGGATTTCGGCGCTCAGCACGCCCGTCCGATCCTGGAGCGCTACCGCGACCGGTTGCTGACGTTCAACGACGACGTTCAGGGCACCGGGGCGATCGTCCTGGCCGCGATCCTATCGTCGCTCTACGTTACCCGGTCGCCGTTGCGGGAGCAACGCGTCGTGATCTTCGGTGCCGGGTCGGCAGGGGTGGGGGTCGCCGACACGATCCGGGCCGCCATGGCGCAGGACGGGGTCCCGGACGCAGCGGCTCGTCGGCGCTTCTGGCTGGTCAACCGCGGCGGGTTGCTCCACGAGGGGCGTACGGATCTCAAGCCCGAGCAGCGGGTCTACGCCCACCCATGGCAAGAGGTCGCCTCGTGGGCGCGTGCGGACCCCCGGCGAGTGAGTCTCGCCGAGGTGGTCCGGGGAGCCCACCCGACGATCCTCATCGGCCTCTCCACCGTTCCGGGCGCCTTCGACGAGTCGACGGTTCGGGAAATGGCCCGCGCGGTCGAGCGTCCCGTCATCCTCCCTCTCTCAAACCCGACCGCGAAGAGCGAGGCGGTCCCGGGCGACCTCCTCCGCTGGACCGAGGGACGGGCTGTGGTCGCCACCGGTTCGCCGTTCCCGCCGGTCGTGCTCGATGGTCGATCGGTCCCGATCGCCCAGTGCAACAACGTCTACATCTTCCCGGCGCTCGGGCTGGGCGCCGTCGCGAGCGGCGCACGACACATCACCGACGGGATGATCCTTACCGCGGCCCGCGCGCTCGCGGAGCACTCCCCGGCGCGACTGGATCCCACCGCACCGCTCCTCCCCCGAATCTCCGAACTTCGGACCTTGGCGGTCGACATCGCCGTCTCCGTGGCCCTCGAGGCCCAGCGGACCGGCCAAGCCTGCCCGACACCGGCCGAGGAGCTGCGTGCCCAGGTCCTCGCTACGCAATGGACCCCGGCGTACCCGATCTACGAGGAGCTCGAGGATCTCGATTCGCTCGATTACGAACCCGTTCACTTCGGCGACCGGGACGGGTCGGGCTGGGTGGGCTGAACCCCCTCCGACCCCCGAGGGGCCGGCCCACGGAACGGCTTGCTCGGGAGGGCGTTCCGATGGCGCCCCCGCCGGCATGGGTCCTGCCGCCGCCGGGGCCGATGCGTTCGCCCCGGGGCGTGAGTTTCGCGTTCTTGAACCGTCCGTCTACGAGGATTGACGGTGCCGCCGGCCGGACCCTCCGCCCTCTTTAATGGCCCGCGATGTCCTCGTCGTTTTGATGGTCGGCATACGCGCCCTGAAGAAGATCTGGATGGACGGAGCTCTCGTCGACTGGGACGATGCGACGATCCACGTCCTCTCGCACGGCCTTCACTACGGCTACTCGATCTTCGAGGGGATACGGTGCCATCGCACCGACCGCGGGTCGGCGGTGTTCCGGCTCGGTGACCATATCGACCGCATGCTCAACAGCGCGAAGGTCTACCGGATGCGCCTGCCGTTCGATGGTCCGGCCCTTGCCGAGGGCTGCGTCGACCTGGTACGAGCGAACGGCACGCCCGAGGCCTACCTTCGACCGATCGCGTTCTCGGGGTACGGGGAGATGGGGCTCGACCCGACGAAGAGCCCGATCCGGGTGGCGATCGGGATGTGGGAGTGGGGCGCGTACCTGGGCGCGGACAACGCGGACCGGGGGGTTCGCGCGACCGTCTCGAGCTGGGTGCGCATCGACTCCCGCTCGTTGCCCCCCCAGGCCAAGTGCGCCGCAAACTACGCGAACTCCGCGCTCGCCAAGATGGAGGCCTCCACGGGCGGGTACGACGAGGCGATCCTCCTCAACTCGGCGGGAATGGTCGCCGAGGGGCCGGGGGAGAACATCTTCCGTGTGAAGAAGGGCGTCGTGAGCACTCCTCCCGCGAGCTCCGGGATTCTCCGAGGGATCACGCGGGACAGCGTGATCCGGTTCGTCGCCGACGAGGGGATCGCCTTCCAGCGGACCGACTTCACCCGCGAGGAACTGTTCACCTCCGACGAGCTGTTCTACGTCGGCACCGCCGCGGGGGTCACGCCGATCCGTGAGGTCGACGGGCGGCCGATCGGGACCGGCGAGTACCCGATCACGGCGCGCCTCCGCAGGATCTACGATGATGCCGTCCACGGCCGGTCGGTGCGCTACGCGTCGTGGCTGACCCACGTTCCGAACTTCGGGGCGGAGCGGGCGGAGCCTACCGGGAAGCCGGAAACACGCCGAGCTCCGGCAGTGACGCGTTCGCGGCATCGAGCGACCGCTGCGTCCACTCCCTGAGGGCCGACTCCTGGTCCGCCGAGAGCAGCGTGGCGGGCCACCCCCAGTGGACCGCGACCGCGCTCCCCAAAGCGACGTCGGGTAGGACCCGGGGGTCGTAGCGGACCGAGCTCGGCTCGGGCCGACCGATGGCCAGGCGCCCTCGCTCGACCGTGAGCGACGGCCGCTCGACACGCAGCGTATCGGATTGCACCTCGAGGACGCGGGCCCACGCCGGACGGCAGGCCTCCATGTTGGCCAGCGTCGTCGGAACGTGTCCGGTGACCGTTCCCACCCCCACGAACCCGACGTGGAACATGTGGTGTGGGATCGGGCGTTCCGGGAGGTGCTGCGTCAGGCGGGCCGCGGCCGACCGGGGGAGTCCGCGACGCGTGAGGGCGACCAGAAGGTCTCGAAAGTCCGCTCGGTCGAACGCCTCGAGGAGGCGGTTCCCGATCCAGTACGCTTCGACCACGTCGTAGTCGAGCGGATTCTTCCCGTGCTTGCGCGCGATCGCTTCGAGGTACGGCACCAGCGCCTCGAACCCCGAAAGGGCCTGGCCGGCCTTCGAGAGCTCCTTCCCCTCCGTAATGGCTCCGTAGAGGACCGGGGCCGCGTCGGCGGGACCGCAGTAGTTGAGCCGATTCGTCGCGATGCTGAACCGGGCCCCGAGCTGGACGCCGTCCATCTCACGTCGTGGAGCGATCGGCTGCGGAAGGCCGGAAGAGGTTCGCGAAGTCCTGCCAGAGGGGTCGGCCGATGACGACCGCGACGCCCAGCGCGACGGCCAGGGCTCCGATCGCCGCGGGGAGAGCGAACCCGGTTCCCCGGGCCGCGATCGTGAGCACCCAGGTGATGGGGAACCCCGCGACGAGCACCGAGGTCGCGACCCCGAGGTCGACCCGCGAGAGCCCCGCGTACCAGGTCCCGACGAACGCGGCGAGGAGAACGGCGCTGATCCCGACCCAGCCCCACTGCGCACCCGTCAGCGATGCGATCGACCCTACTTGGGCCGTCACAAGGAGGAACCCGACGAGGAACGCGCCACCGAATCCCATCCTCCCGAGGGCGACCGTCGCGCTCGGCAGGTCGCGAAGGGTCCGCTTCGAGATCGTGTACTCCACGGCCCACAGCACGGTCGCGGCGAGGACGTATCCCATCCCGTTCGTCCACAGGGGGGAGACGAGGGAGAGGAGGAGGAGGTTCCCACCGAGCAATAGAGCGGCGGCGACGACCACTCGTAGGTGGAACCTCTCCTTGAGCGCGACGAGCCCGAACACCGTTGCCATCAAAAAGAGCGTCCGGTAGGCGAACGAGGCCGTGGCCGCGCCGCCGGCCGCGGTCGCGAGCTGCACCCCCTGGAAGAACAGCAAGAACGGGATCGCGCCCCCGACCAAGCCGATGAGGGCCAGGCGCCCCCAGTCGGCCCCTCGGAGCCGGAGGTGGGAACCTCGCATGACCCAGAACGCCGCCGGCGCGATGAGCGCCACCACGGCGACGTTCCGGACGGTGACGAACGCATCGGAGTTCGTACCCGCGACGGCGTAGGAGTTCACGAACGTCGACACGCCGCTCACGACCGCCGTTGCGAGCACCAGGAGCAGCCCGATCGCGCGGAACCGGCTCACGGAGACCTCGCCCTCGGACATGATCGGATTCCTCCGTGGCCAGGTACGGGGAGATATTCAGCCTTCGCCCCGGGTCGGTGCCGTCCCCCAGCTCGGCCCACGACCGGACGGGCTACGCGCTCGCCGTAGAGGTGGGCGAAGCCGACTCGGGCAGGGAGCTGATCTGCCGGACGTACTCGAGCGCTTCGAGCGCCTCGCGTTCTCCGATCCTCGCGGTGGCGAACCCTGCGTGGACGATCACGTAGTCACCGACCGCCGCGTCGGGAACGTAGACGAGGTTGACGGTCTTGCGGATTCCCGCGAAATCGACCTCGGCGACGCGCGACGGGGACCCGACGTCCAGGAGACGCAGCACCCGACCCGGGATCGCAAGGCACATCGTTCTTCCGCCCTCGGACGAACTACCGAGTACGCTCGGACCTCATGAGCGTGCGGGTCCGGCGTTCCGGGCGGAACGGTCCACAGCCTCGGGGGCTCTCGGCACCGAATCCGCCACGGTCACCTCCGTGAGGACGACGTCCTGCGCCCGTGGTTCGTCCGAGTCCTGAGAGCTCTCGATCTCGAGCGTTGCGTCGCGCGCGCAAGAACTCGCAACGAGGGCGGGCCATCGGGCGCGCACGGTCTCGGGGGAGACGTGGCAGAGGGCTCCTACCCGGAGTCGAACGCGCGTGATCCTTTCCACGCCCTCGCCGCGACCTATCTCGTCGAGCTTCCGACGAAGGTCCCGGAGGAGCGCTTCCTCATGCATGGCCGACCCCCGTGTCGACCCCGGAGTCGAGCCCCGGGGCGTGGTTCAGCTCGTTCGCGATCGACTCGACCGCACGAGCCACGGCTCGTGCGACCCCTCCCGAGAGACCGACCCCTGGCGAGAAATCGGACCCTTCCACGCCGTACACTACGAGACGCTTCGGAAGCCGCCCGAGGGACCGAGCAAGGAGGACCGCTTCGGCCACCGAGAGGCCGTGGGTCGAGCTGGGCGCCGAGGTCGGGAACCGGGTGGGACCGCTCGCGTCGATCCGGTGGATCGTGCCGGGGGGCGCCCCGGAATGGACGGCGTCGACCACCACGACGGTCGCCTCCCCCTCCCAGAGGTCCAAAAGGCCGGTTCCGTCCCCTTCGAAGGCGACCCCGCGTTCGGCGTGAGGGAGGAGAGGACGCAGGCGGCGGACGATCTCGAGACCGACTCCGTCGTCGTGCCGGTTCGGGTTGCCCACGCCGATCACGAGCGGACCCAGCGAGGGTTCGCGAGCGGGCGTGACGTGGGGGCCCGCGACCATCGGATCAGTCGCGCACGAGCTCGAGGTTGAGGAAGTGCGTCGCGCACGAGATGCAGGGGTCGTGGTTGCGGATGGCCCGCTCGCACGCGAACGTGAGGGCCTGCTGGTCGAGGTCGAGCGAACGGGAGACGAGGTGGCGCAGGTCGTCCTCGATCCGCTTCTGGTTCTGGGACGTGGGCGCGACGATCCGCGCCTCGACGATCCGCCCGGGCGGTTCGAGCCGGTACCGGTGGAACAAGAGGCCTCGGGGCGCCTCCGTCGCCGCTGCCCCGACCTTCGCCCCGGTGAGGGCTGGCGGGGGGACCCACGGTCGCTCGGGGGGCCGGTACTCGTCGATGATCCTCAGCGCCTCTTCGCAAGCGTAGATGGTCTCGATCGCACGGACGACGATGCTTCGGTAGGGGTTCGAAACGACTGGCGGAAGGCCGACCTCTTTCGCCATCGCCTTCGCGCCGGCGGAGAGCCGTTCGTAGTTCAGGGCGTAACGGGCCATCGGGCCCACGAGGTAGGAACCGCCGCCCTTGCGGACGGCCTGGAGCGCGTTCGAATGACGGACCTGAACCTCCTCGAACGCATCCTCAAACCGGTCCTGGGGGATCCGGAGGCCGCGGCTCGAAACGATGTCCCCCTCGTTCATCGGGTACTCCGTCGGATGACCCAGGCTCACGAACTCGTAGGACTCCTCGAAGTCGGGAAAGTCGAACCCCGCCACGAACCGCGCGGTCTCCTCGGCGAGCCGTAGGGCCCCCTCGACCATGGGCCGGGTCCCCGCGAGCTCGTCGCGCGTCGGGCACCGGTAGAATCCCCCGACGCGGACGTTGATCGGGTGGATCTCCCGTCCCCCGAGCAGCCGCATGAGGGCGTTTCCGGCCTTCTTGAGCTCGAGCCCGCGCTTGACGGCGTCCGGGTGGTCGGCGGCCAGCCGGATCGCGTCGGGGTATCCGAGGAAGTCCGGAGCGTGCAGGAGGTAGATGTGCAGGGCGTGACTCTCGATCCATTCGCCGCAGTAGAGAAGGCGGCGCAGTTCCCGGATCGGACCCGCGACCGTCATCCCGAGCGCGCGCTCCATCGCGTGGCACGAGCTCATCTGGTAGGCGACCGGGCAGATCCCGCAGATCCGCGCGGTGATGTCGGGAGCTTCCGAATACTCCCGCCCGCGCAGGAACGCCTCGAAGAACCGGGGCGGCTCGAAGATGCGGAGCTCGACGTCCTCGACGCTCCGGTCGTGGATGCGGACGCGCAGGGCGCCCTCGCCCTCGACCCGGGCCAGGTAGTTGACCGAGATCGTCCGTTCCGTCATGGCGTCGCTCCTTCCTTCATGGCGGCGTCGGCCGCTTCGCGGAACGCCGGAGCGAGCGCGTTGAACGTCCGGAAGACCCGGACGACCGCCGACGGCGCCATCCCGAGCTCCCCGAGCTTCCCCGCGAGCGACGACGCGTTCGGCGTGTCCTGCGGACCGAAGCACCCGTAGCACCCGCGGTGGAACGCAGGGCAGATCGCACCGCACCCGGTCTGGGTGACCGGGCCGAGGCACGGGGTGCCGTGGGCGACGAGAACGCAAACGTTCCCGCGGCGCTTACACTCGATGCACACGCTCTCGGTCGGGAGGTTCGGGGCTCGACGACCGAGGAGCGCGGAGATCACCTCGAGGAGCTGCTGCTTGTCGATCGGACATCCGCGGAGCTCGACGTCGACCGGGACATGGTCCTTGATCGGCGTGGAGGTTCCCAGGGCGTGGATGTACTCGGGACGAGCGTAGACCACCCTTCGGAACTCTTCCACGTCCCCGAAGTTCCGGAGCGCCTGGATGCCGCCGGCGGTCGCGCAGGCGCCGATCGTCACAAGGGTCCGCGACTGGGCCCGGATCTCTCGGATCCTTTGCGCGTCGTCCTCGGTCGTGACCGACCCCTCGACGAGCGCGACGTCGTAGGGGCCCTCGAGCGCCGCGCTCGTCGCCTCGTGGAACTCCGCGATCTCGACCGCGCCGGCGACCGCGAGGAGCTCGTCCTCGCAATCGAGGAGGGTCAATTGGCACCCGTCGCAGGATGCGAACTTGAAGACGCCGAGCCGGGGGCGGTGGGCGACGGCCATCTCAGACCTCCCGGACGGCCAGGAACCGTCGGATCTCCTCGTAGGAGAAGACGGGCCCGTCCCGGCAGACGAACTCCGGCCCGAACTGGCAGTGGCCGCAGATCCCGACGGCGCATTTCATGTTCCGCTCGAGGGAGACGAAGATCGAGCCCGCCGGCACCCCGCGGGCCTCCAACGCCTGGGCGGTGAGCTTCATCATGATCTCGGGGCCGCAGAGGAACGCGACCGTGTTGGGGGGGTCGAACCGCGCGTCCGGCAGCCGGGCCGTCACGAGGCCGACGTCCCCATACCAGTCCCGGCCCGCGGCGTCGACCGTCGTCTGGAAGCGAAGGCCCGGGAGGGCCCGCCACGACTGGATCTCCCCGTAGTAGACGAGGTCCTTCGGCGACCGGGCGCCGTAGATGACCTCGATCCGGCCGTACCGGTCGCGATGCCGCAGCATGTCGTAGATCGCCGGCCGGAGCGGAGGCAGGCCCAGCCCGCCCGCGACGATCACGACATCCTTGCCCGCCGCCCGAGGAAGAGGCCATCCCGAACCGTACGGTCCCCGAACGCCGACGGTCGACCCTGGGCTCATCTCGGTGAGGGCGTTGGTGATCTTGCCGGCCGCCCGGACCGTGTGGACGAGACTGTCGCGCTGCTCGAGGTCTCCGCTGATGGAGATCGCGACCTCACCCATGCCGAACACGTAGAGCATGTTGAACTGGCCCGATCGGAATCGCGGGGTCTCCCGGCCCCGCTCCGTGCCGAGGACCAGCGTCACCGTGTCCGCAGTCTCGCGGCTCGCGCGCCGCACGACGTAGGGGACCGGGAGGACCGGGGAGGTGCTGCCCTCAACGGCCAGGGTCGATGCGTCAACTGCCATGGACGTCCAAGAGCTGAAACTGCGTGTTCTCCAGCCGCTGGGCGATGACCGGGAGGAGCCGTAGGAGGAACCGATACCCGTCGACCGGGTTCTCGTCCAGGAGGGTCCGTAGACGGTCCGAGTCCACGGAGAACACCCGGGTCGGCTTCAACGCCCGGGCGTCCAGTCTCCAACGGTACGGGGCAGCAAGCCACGACCAGCCGACCACCTCGCCCGGACCGACGGTCTGGATCGTGAGGCGGGGACGGTCGGGCAACACCGCCTCGAGCGCGACCTTCCCCTCGATCAGGAGCAGGAACTCGTGGGCAACCTCCCCTTCCCGGAGCAGAAGATCCCCCGCCTCGTACTTCCGCTCGACCGCCAGTCGCTCCATCGACGCCGCGAACGGCGGCGGAAGGTCGCGAACGAACGGATGCTGGGAGAACGAGGACGACCGGTCGGCCGTGTGCGGCTTCGTCATGGGCGCCCCCCGGCCGGTGCGGCGAGCGGGGCCGGCACGCGGATCGCGGCCACCTCCTCGGTGAGGTCGATCCCCACGGGACACCACGTGATGCATCGGCCGCAGCCCACGCAACCGGACGATCCGAACTGGTCGTGCCAGGTGCCGAGCTTGTGCGTGAGCCACTGCCGGTAGCGGGACTTCGTGGTCGCCCGAACGCTCGAGCCGTGGAGGGCGCTGAACCCCGAGTTGAAGCACGAATCCCAACGGCGCCAGCGCTCGGTCTCCTCGCCGGAGAGGCTGGGAATCTCCTCGCTCGTGTTGCAGAAGCACGTCGGGCACGCCATCGTGCAGTTGGTGCAAGCGAGGCACCGGCGCGCGACGATCTCCCATCGGGGGTGCTCGGGGTTGTTCACCAGAAGGTCGCGAAGGCCCGCAGGGTCCATCGTTCGTCCCATCGAGGCGGCCGTCTTCGCAACGACCGCTTCGGCCGACGCGGTGTCGGAAGGACCGGCGGGGGAGAGCGGCACCCCCGAAAGGACCGCGGCGCCCTCGGCCGTTCCGACCTCGACCAGGAAGTAGTGCCTCGGCGGAGCGAGGATCTCGGTCAGCGCGAGGTCGTGGCCCGCTCGAACGGCGGGCCCCGTGCCCATCGAAACGCAGAAGCACGTCCCGCCGGCCTGGCCGCATTGGACCGCGATACGCAGGGCCTTGCGGCGTCGCCGGTGGTACCCGGGATCCCCGGCCTTCCCGAACACTCGGTCCGAAACGTCCATCGCCGCCATCTCGCACGCGCGAACGCCCAAGAAGGCGAGCGGGGGCCCCTCGGACTCCTCCGGTCGGATCTCGAACGAGGCACCCGCGCGGACCCCGGTCCAGAGGCGTTCGCGCGAGGGAAACAGGTAGTTCTTCCAGCTGTGGGGCCCGACCGCGTAACCGAACAGCGCCGCGTCCGACCGCCGCTCGAGGCGGTACTTGCCGGCTTCCTGCCGGTCGGTCCATCCGGTCGGAAGGTCCGACTCGTCGCGAATCTCACCGTAGGCGATCGCCCCGTCCCGGACCGTGGGTCCCACGACACGGTACCCTCGATCCCGGAGGCGGGCAAGAAACGTTGGGAAATCGGAGCGCTCGAGCACGAAGCGGTCGCCGACGGCCGGGCTGACACGTGTCATCGACTTCTCTCAAAGGAGCTACGAAGCTCCTGCCGAACGGGAGACATCCCCGGCCCTTAGAAGGTATCGTCAAGAGCGGCCGACCTCGGCCGGGGACCGGACCCTTCGAACGCGGCGCCCGACGCCCGCCGAGATTACGTAGGCGGCGCGCTTCGGCCGTTCAAACCAAGGGTGTCATCGATGAAGACGATTGAGGAGGTCGCGGCGAGCGTTGGGTTCCGGCCGAGCGAACTGATCCCTGCGGGGCGGGGAGCGATGAAGGTTCCGGTCGCACTCGTCCGCTCGCTCTCGAAGGGTTCACGGCGCGGCCGTCTGGTCCTCGTCAGCGCCATGACCGCGACGGCGCACGGCGAGGGGAAGACGGTCGTATCGATCGGCCTCGCGATGGCCCTCGAGCGCCTTGGGCACCGGACGGTGGTCTGCCTTCGGCAGCCGTCGATCGGCCCCGTGTTCGGCTCCAAAGGAGGCGCCAGCGGTGGAGGACGGTCGACCGTCGAACCGCGGTCGGTCGTCGACCTCGGGCTCACGGGGGACCTGGACGCCATCGCCAACGCCCAGAACCTGATGGCCGCGCTCGTCGATCACCACATCTACCGTGGCAATCCTCTCGGCATTGCCTCGAACGCGCCGATCTTCCCTCGTGCCTCGTCGATCGAGGACCGGTCCCTGCGCGACATCTCCACCGGCCTGTCCGCCTCCGCTCCCGGATTTCCCCGCAAGGGGCAGTTCGTCGTGACCGCGGCGACCGAGGTCGCAGCGATCCATGCCCTGGCGGGGGACTACTCCGACCTGAAGCGACGCCTAGGCCGGGTCCTCGTCGCGAGGAACGGAGCGGGTGCCCCGGTCCGCGCCAGCGATCTCGCCGCGGAGGGGTCGGCGGCGGCGCTCCTGACCACCGCGCTCGCGCCCAACCTGGTCCAGACGACTGAGGGAACGGCCGCGTTCGTCCATGGCATCCCGTATGCGAACGTGGCGCACGGGACCTGCACCCTCCTATCGATGGAAGCCGGGATCTCGTTGGGGGAGTTCTGCATCGTGGAGGCCGGTTTCGCGACCGAGCTCGGCGCCGAGAAGTTCGTGGACATCGTCTCGCGCCAGACCCACCTCGACGCGAACGTCGGGGTCGTGGTCGTCAGCGTTCGCGCGCTGCGCTACCACGGTGGGGCCTCCGAGGATTCGGTCTCGGCCGAAGCCGTGGGACGCGGCCTCTCCAACCTGGACCAGCACCTCAGCAACATGCGACGGATCGGGCTCGACCCTATCGTCGCCCTGAACCGGTTCCCAACGGACTCCCCCGAGGAGATCCGGCGGGTCGAGGAGTTCTGCTCCGGGGTCGGCGTGCCGTGCGCGCTCACGACGGCGTTCCAGGACGGAGGGAAGGGTGCCGAAGCCCTGGCGCGCCTCGTGATCGAGGCCGCGGCGCGGGGGCAGACGAGCCACCCGGTCTACCCGGCGAACGCCTCCGTCGAGGAAGTCCTTCGCCAGGTCGTGACGGAGTTCTACGGAGGCGCGTCGGTCGAGCTCTCGCCGGAGGCGACGGCCGACCTCGAGTCGATCCGGGCGATGGGAGAGGCCGTCGGTCCGGTCTGCATCGCGAAGACCCCACGCTCGCTCTCCGACGACGCTCGCAAGATCGGTCGCCCTACGGGATTCACCGTCCGCGTCCGCCGGCTCATGCGCTGGTCGGGCGCTGGCTTCACGGTCGCGATCGTCGGTTCGATCGTGACCCTACCGGGGATGCCGGAGCACCCAGCGACCGAGACGATCGATCTCTCGGACGACGGCGAGGTCGTGGGCCTCCGCTAGCCGGGCGGACCCCGGGGCGTGTCCTCGCCGGACACCGTTCTGGCGCTGGGCGCGTCCTACTCCGTCGGGGCCAGAGCTCTTAACCGAGGGCCGGATTCCTTCCTCGAACGGAACCCGGTCGGCGTACGCGGATTGGGCGAACCGCGAACACCGATGACCGAACCCGAGCCCGCTGCGCCCCGGCCGAAGACCCCCGCGACCTCTTTTGACGACCTTCCTCTCGACCCCAGGCTCCGCCTCGGGGTCCGAGCGATGGGCTATTCGACGCCCACGCCCATCCAGGACCGGACCATCCCTCCGGCGATCCTGGGCCGTGACCTTGTCGGCACCGCGCAGACCGGGACCGGAAAGACCGCGGCGTTCCTCCTGCCAACCCTCGAGCGGCTGCTCGACCTCCCTCCGGGTCGCATCTACGCGCTCGTCCTCACGCCGACGCGGGAATTGGCCCTCCAGGCCCAGGAGTTCGTTCGGCAGCTCGGCCACCACACCCGGATCCGAAGCATCGCGGTCTACGGCGGCGTCGGGATGCTCGAGCAGGAACGCGCGCTTCGCGGCCGTGCCGAGATCGTGGTCGCGACGCCGGGAAGGCTCCTCGACCACATGGGCCGCGGCTACGTCGATTTCTCCTCCGTGCGGATCCTCGTCTTGGACGAAGGGGACCGCATGCTGGACATGGGGTTCCTCCCCGACGTCCGGCGGATCCTCCGTTCGCTCCCGTCCGACCGGCAGACGATGCTGTTCTCGGCCACGATGCCGCCCGAGGTCGTCCGCCTCGCGCACGATTACCTGCGGGACCCCAAGATGGTCCATGTCGACCCGACCACCGTGGCCGCGGTCGGGGTCTCCCACATCGCCCTGCCCGTTCCGGCGACCCGGAAGACCGACCTGTTGGTCGAGCTATTGCGGGACGCGACGATGTCGAGCGTCCTCGTGTTCGTTCGGACGAAGCACCGCGCGGACCGGCTCGTCGACCAGCTCGTCCACCGAGGTTTCGACGCCGGGGTTCTTCACGGGGGCCGCAGCCAGAGCCAGCGGGTCCGGGCGCTCGACAGCTTCCGCCGGGGGGCTCACCGCCTCCTGGTCGCGACCGACATCGCCGCCCGGGGGCTCGACGTCGAGGGAGTGAGCCACGTGATCAACTACGACGTACCCCACGAGCCCGAGACCTACATTCACCGAGTCGGCCGCACCGCCCGGGCCCAGCGTCAGGGCGACGCGCTTACCCTCGTTTCGCCCGAGGAGGAGAGCGATTTCTCCCGAATCGAGCGAATGCTCGGGAACAAGATCCCGCGCTCCCAGATCCCCGGCTTCGACCTGACGGCGCCTCCGTCTCAACCGCCGCGCCGATCTCCGTCCCGACCCGAGCGTCGCTCCGATCGGGGGCGACCCCACCGAGGGCACCCCTCTCCGCCCTCCGACCGGCACGACGGTCGGCGTGGCGACCGCTACCCGGTCCGCCGCAACCGCTGGTAGCGACCGCCTCGACTACGGACGCCGGGGCGGGAGCTCGGGCGTTTCCCCTTTCCCGTCGCCGGGCGGGCGTTGCCAATCGGCGCCGACGAACGGGATTCCGCTGCCCGTGTTGTAGAGGAGGACGCGCTCGTGGGGGCGGAGGAGGCCCTCCTTCACTAGGCGGGGGACGGCCGCGTACGGTGCGGCGCCCTCGGGAGATGCGGAAACGCCGTGGAGGCGGGCGAGCTCCGACACGGCGAGGGCGATCTCGAGGTCGGAAACCACGACACCGCCGCCCCGGCTCTCCCGGACTGCCTCCAGGACCCGCTCGGAGGAGAACGGCGCCGGGACGAGGAGCCCGGGCGCGATCGTCGACGGCTCCGCCCACGGTTCGGCCCGCGGACTCTCCTCCCGAAGCGCGCGCACCACCGGTGCGCAGCCCTCGGGTTGGACCGCCAGCAACCGAGGGGTGCGCTCGAGGAGACCGAGCGTCCTGAGCTCGGAGAACGCCTTGAACATCCCGACCAAGCCCGTTCCCCCTCCGGTCGGGTAGACGATGGCGTCGGGAATCGCTCCCGGATGGAGCTGCTCAAAGATCTCGAACCCCATCGTCTTCTTCCCTTCGACGCGGTAAGGTTCGCGCATCGTCGACATATCGAACGCCCCGGACCCCGACTCGGCCTTCCGCGCGGCAACGCCGGCATCCCGAAGGGTGCCGGGAACGAGACGGACCTCCGCTCCGTAGAGGCGGGACGAGGCCTTCATCGTGGCGGGCGTGTCTTCGGGAAGATAGACGCGTACGCGTACGCCGGCGCGGGCCCCGTAGGCAGCGAGCGCCACCCCGGCGTTGCCCGCGCTCGGGACGAACAGCTCGTGCAGGCCCAGCTCTCGAGCCCGAGAGACGGCCACGGCCATGCCGCGCGCCTTGAACGACCCGGTCGGCAGGCCTCCGTCGTCCTTGAGCATCAGTTCGAGGCCCTCGCCGGTCGCAGCTTTTCCGAGCGAGATCACCGGAGTGGTGGCCTCTCCCAGCGAGGCGATCGATTCGGTCCGGACGATCGGCAGGAGCTCGCGGTACTTCCACAGCGACGGCGGCCGTCCCGCAAGGTCTCTGAGCCAACCCTTCCGGTCGAGACGGTCGAGGTCGTACGTCGCGAGCAAGGCAAGACCGCACGTTGGACAGACGCCCGCCCTACGATCCGGATCGACCTCGGTGCAGCACGACCGGCACTCGAGACGACGAAGGAGGGAGCCGGTCTCGGTCACGGTCCTGGCCCTGGGACGATTCTCGGCAGGGATAAGATGGACGCGACCGTCCGAACGTTCTCGACCGCCGGTCGTGGCGCGCGGTAGGACCCGGTTCCCCTCCGTACGGGAACCGGCTCGCCCGGACCCGGCGCTGGGGTTGCGAGGAGTTCAGGCGCAACGGAAGCCGAACAGCCCGAGGCCCGCGCGTCGCAGCGGGGTTCCTCCCCGCGTGCGCGACCATCGACGGAGCGCATCACAAAGACCCCCGCCGGGCCCGTGGTCCGCGATGGCGACCGCACCGGACGACATCCGCACGTCCACGCTGAGGAACTCGCGGAACGCGGCCCGGTCCTCGTGCGGCACGTCGTACAGGAATAGATCGACCTTGGGGAGTTCCTCTCCCAGCAAGGGGAGGACGACGCGCTTGTCGCCCAGACGGAGGTCCCACCTTGCTCGGAGCGAGAACGGAACGGACCATCCGGACGATCGGCCCGGAGGCAGGGTCCACGATTCCTTCGGAGCGGAACGTCGAGAGCGGCCCCGCGGGAAGGACGGAAGGTCTACCGAGTGGAGGGTTCCCTCACCGTTCCGATCGAGCGCTTGGAGGATGTACGCCGAGGAAACCCCTGAGGAGACCCCGACCTCGACGACGTGCTGCGGCCTAAGCTCCCGCACGAAGGCGTAGAGCTCGAGAGGGGCGTCGATCTCGACGTAGGAGGAGCGTCCCTCCTTCGAATGCTCTCGCTCGATCTGCGCGAACAGCCGCCGTTCCCGAGCCGCTTCGCGCAGAAGGGAATTGGAGCGTGCCAACGAGCAATGGGCGAGGTCGGCCACCCACGCTGGGTCGGGGTCTCGTTCAGCCCGCACCCGGTCCGACCCCCCTGCGCCCCACCGGTCTAGGGCTCGACGAGGGTCTTCCAGCCGCCGACCCAGTCCTTCACATGCTGGATCTTCGGCCGCGCGGCCCGGACCCGGTCGAACGCCGCATCGAGCGAGATCCCGTCATGACGGTGGAGATACCACGCTCCCGCGAGGGAACCCCGACGGATCCCGTGACCGCAGAACAAGAGGACCGGCTGGTTCTTCGCGCGGGCCGCGTCCACAAGGTCCGCGACTCGGTCGAGATTGTCGCGAATCGGTCGGTCCTTCACGTCATCGTAGATCGGTACGTGCGCCTCGGCGGGGAGCTTCTCGTCCGGAACCTCGTCGAGGACGCACACTCGGGTCCCTTCGAAGCGGACCGCGTCGTCCCACCCCCCGACGTACACCCCGGGGGCGATCTGCGAAGCGGTCGGTCGAGCGACGGTCCGGCGGGTTCGTGCCTTGGGCTTGGACGGCGTCATTGACGGCGTGACGCTCGACCCGCATATCTAGACCCGCCCTGCTGGAACACCGGAGACGCACCGTAACCGGTTCCCGAGGGAGGGCGGAGACTTATCCGGGGCGACTCCCTAGCGGGCCGTGCGCGTCGCGCCCGCGGTCACGCTGAGTCCCGAGGAGCGCTCCCGCCTCCACCGCTGGCGAGGACGCGGGGGCCGTCGCCGGGTTCGCGCCGGGATCGTGCTGCTCGCGGCCGACGGCCTCACGGACCTCGAGATCGGCCGACGCCTCGGGGTGGGTCGGCAGACCGCCGCTCGCTGGCGCGGACGGTTCCTAGCATCCCGCATCCGGGGCCTGGAGCGGTCGCCCGGTGCCGGGCGCGACGGCAGAATCCCTGCAGAGGTCGTTCAGGCGATCGTGCGAACGTCCGTCGCTCGAACCGCACCGGACGGACGGCCTTGGTCGACGCGCCGGCTCGCGCACGAGTTCCACGTGAGTCACATGACGGTTCGAAGGGTCTGGGAAACCTACGGAATCCGGTCGGTCCGGTTCGAGGCCGATCCTCCTCGTCCCGACCCCGTTCTCCCCCCGGCGCCTTGGGACGTCATCGGCCTCTACCTGCGTCCGCCCGTCGCCGCCCTCCTCGAGACGCTCCACCCCCGATGGGCGAGCGGGGCGGCGACCCCTTTCGATCGCGGAGGCGAGAGCTTCCCCGCTCCGCCTGCCCGATGGACCTCGACCGTCGCCCCCAGGATCACACCGGCGTTTCTCCCCCTTCGCTCCGCCGCAACCGCCGGAGCCCCCGCCCTACGTTCGACGGAAGAGTTCCTGCGGTTCTTGATCGAGGTCGGCGCCCGCGTACCGGGCCGGACGTATGTCCGGGTGCTGGCGACCGGGCTCGGGACGAACGATCGCACTCGCCTCGACCGGTGGCGCGTTCGCCACCCCAACTTCGAGTTCGAGTTCCCACCGGATGCCCGGGCCTGGAAGGAAACCGCGATCCGGGATTTGGGGGCCGCATCCCAAAGCCCGTCCCCGGCCGGGAGGTTCCGAGGGCGCGGGGAAGTGACCCTTTCCCTGGCACGGTCGATCGGTGCCTTCTCGGAGGCGGGCGGGGCCTTCGAATGGTCGGCAGGCGGGCACGAGATCGCCGAGGGGGAGGCCGCCTACCGGTTACGTTACGACCTCGCCGTTACAGCACACCCGGGGTTCAAGAACTCCCCCCTTCTCCCCCGGGCCGTGGGGACCGACGCCGGGCGGGACGCCAACGACCGGGCCTCCGCGCGCTCAGTCCTGCGCCGGTATCTCGGTCTTCGGCCGCGCGAGAGGCTCACGATCGAGAGTTGGACCGCCACCCTCGACTACGCCAACGCGTTCGTCCTGGAGGCCCTTCGGCTCGGAGCCCGTCCCCTCCTCCTGTACCAGGACGAGCCCACCTACTGGGCGGCCACGACCGAGGTCCCGGCCCGGTCCCTCGCCAGCATCGGCGAGCATCGCAAGGCCGCCCTGGAGCACACGGACGTCTTCGTGAGCTTCTTCGGTCCGAGCGACCGGGAGCGCTTCCATTCGCTGCCGACCCCCACGCTCTTTCGATTGGGGGAGTACCAAGACGCGCTCTACCGGGCCGCGGCCAAAGCCGAGGCGCGGGTGGTCCAGATGGCGGTGGGCCGCGTCTCGGAAGCCTCTGCCCGCATGTACGGTGTCGATGCCACCGCGTGGCGGAAGGAACTCCTGGACGGCACCCTCGTCCCGCCCGAGGTGCTCCGTCGAAGGGCGCGGGCCGTCGCCCGAGCGTTCGAGCGTGGGCACGAGGTGGCGATCCGCCATGCGAACGGAACCCGGCTCAGCTTGCGGCTAAAGGGCCGGAAGCCCCACGTATCGGACGGGTCCGTGGCCCGGGCCCCGATCCGGGGGAACTGGAGCCTCGTCACCCTACCGGCGGGCGTGGTGACGGTCGCGGTCGACGAATCGTTCGCCGAGGGCGCGTTCCGCTCCAACGTGCGCTGCTCGACCGGTCTCTCCGACAGCGTGGGTGACTTTAGCGGGGGGCAGTGGACGTTCGAGCACGGACGACTGCGTCGCTTCTCGTTCGACGTGGGCCACGAGATCTTCGCGGCGAGCTACGCCCGCGCGGGGGAGGGCCGCGACCGACCGGGGTGTCTCTCCATCGGACTCAACGAACACCTCGAGGTCGCCCCGCTCCTCGAGGACCAGGGGCTCGGGACCGTGGGCCTCCACATCGGACGTAACGACCACGTGGGGGGGATGACGCGCACTCCCTGGTGGGCCTGGATCTTCCAGCGGGGCTCGACCGTGTCGGTCGACGGAGAGACGATCCTGCGCGCCGGGAACCTCGCTCGATGAGGGAACCTCGGCGTTCCAACGCGGCCCGAGGCAAGCCCGTTTCCTCCCCCGTCCTGCCTAACGTCGATCTCTCGGAGTGGGAGCTGGCCCGGCGCCGACCGCTCCGAGGGCAGGTGGCGTTGGTCGCGGGGGGTACGCGAGGTGCCGGGCGGGCGATCGCCGTATGTCTCGGGGCCGCCGGCGCAACCGTCTACGTGACCGGCCGAAGCATTCGGGGGTCGCCGGCGACCCCAGGCCGCCACGAGACGATAGAGGAGACCGCGGCGATGGTCCGCGCGTTCCAAACCCCGGCGTTTGCCGTGCGGGTCGATCACGAAAAGGAAGCGGAGGTTCGCCGACTGTTCGAGCGCGTCCGACGCGAGCAGCACGGGCGGCTGGACATCCTCGTGAACGACATCTGGGGAGGCGAGACCCTCACGGAGTGGGGAGTGCCGCCGTGGAAGCTCTCCTGGTCCAAGGGGAAGGAGATGCTGGAACGGGCCGTCTTCACCCACATCCTGACGAACCGCTACGGTGTTCCCCTCCTGGTCCGTCGGCGCCGGGGGCTGGTCGTCGAAGTGACGGACGGGACCCACTTTCGCTATCGCGGGAGTCTCTTCTACGACCTGGTCAAGACGAACGTGATCCGCCTCGCCTACGACCTCTCGGAAGAGTTTCGGGAGGCGCACTTGCGTCGGCTGACCGCACTCGCCGTGACCCCTGGATTCCTGCGCTCCGAGTACATCCTCGACCAATTCGCGGTCACCGAAGCGAACTGGCGCGACGCGATTCCAAAGGCCCCTCACTTCTACGCTTCCGAAACGCCGTACTTCCTAGGGAAGGCCGTCGCCTCGCTCGCCGCCGACTCGAAGGTCCATTCCAAGTCGGGACAAGCGTTGGGATCGTGGGAGATCGCACGCGAGTACGGGTTTACCGACCTCGATGGGAGCCGGCCGGATTGGGGGAAGGTGATGGGTGGATAACGGAAGGCGTGGCCCCAGGGTCGGGGCTCGAGAGGGCGGCGCCGGATGTTGACGGCTTATCTCCTCGTCGCGGTCGCCTTCGCCTTCGCGTTCAGCATCGGTGCGCACTATACCGGGGCCTGCGTTGGAATGCCCTACGCGGCCGGGGCGCTCAGGCTCTGGCCCGCGCTCCTCCTGATGGCCCCACTCGCGCTCCTCGGAGCGATCTTCGCGAGCGGTGGCGTGGAGGCGACCGTAGGCCACGGCATCCTCCGCTCCCCCACGATCACCCTGGGGGTCGCGCTCGCGATCGTGGCATCCGCCTTCGCGCTGACGAGCGGATACAATCTCTTGACGATCCCTACCTCCACGATCCAGATCCTCGTCTTCTCGGTCGTGGGAGCAGGGCTCGCGGCCGGTCTTTCGATCGATTGGTCGACCATAGGGACCCTGCTGGTCCTCTGGGCGATCGCGCCCTTCGCCGCGTTCGGCCTCGGGTTCGCGTTCACCCGGGCTTCCGACCGCTGGTGGCGGCAGGCCGCCCGCCTTCCCGCGCGCGGCCTCGCATCGTACGGGAGGCTCGGCCTCGTTGCCGTCGGCGGGGCGGCGTCGTTCGCGATGGGGGCGAACGACGTATCGAACGCGTCCGGCTCGTTCGTGATGACGGGACTGTTCGGGCTGACGCTTGCGGCGGCCATCGGAGGGGTTGGGCTCGCGCTGGGGGTGATCACGTGGGGGAAGCCGCTCCTTCAGAAGGTCGCGTTCGACGTCGTCCGCCTCGACGCGCGCACGGCGACTTCTGCGCAACTCGCCCAATCGGCCGTCATCCTCGTCTCCGTCGCGTTCGGACTCTTCACGTCGATGAACCAGGCACTCGTCGGAGGGATGGTCGGCGCCGGCCTTGCGCGGGGGCGTTCGACCGTCTCGTGGAAAACGGTTCGCGGGATCCTGGTCGGGTGGGCCGCGGGACCGGCCTCGGGGGCAGCGCTCGGATTCGCCCTCACGCTGGGGCTGCTCGCAATCCACGTCGCATGATCCGGCCGGGGGCGCCGCCACCGTCCCGCCCGGCGTCAGCGGGTTACCCTCCGGCCAGCGAACGCTTAAGTTGCCTAAATATATCGAATTACTCAAGGTAACAACGATGCCCGACCCTCTCCGTTCCATCGTACAGCGATTCCCCGGTGTCCCGACCCTCGAAGGCGCGGGCGTGAGGCTCCGCCGCTCGTTCTCGAACAACGAGGTGCCCTTGTTCGACCCGTTCCTTCTCCTCGACCGGTTCGGCTCGAGCAACCCCGCCGACTATCTCGCCGGATTCCCCTGGCATCCCCACCGCGGAATCGAGACGGTGACGTACGTTCTCGACGGCCGGGTGGAGCACGGCGACACGCTCGGGAACTCGGGCGTCATCGGCGCGGGCGACGTTCAGTGGATGAACTCCGGAAGCGGGATCATCCACCAGGAGATGCCCCAGCGAACCGACCGCCCGCTCTCCGGGTTCCAGCTTTGGGTCAACCTCCCCGCGAAGGAGAAGATGTCGACCCCCGCCTACCGGGGGCTGGGCGCATCCGACCTCCCGGTCGTTCGCGCCGACACGGGAGCGGAGGTCCGGGTCGTCGCCGGGACGCACGGGTCGGCCGAGGGTCCGGTCCGGGGGATCCCCGTGGACCCGACCTACCTTGACGTTCGCCTGACCCCCGGGGAGACGTTCGAGAGGACGACCCACCCCGGCTACACCGTCTTCGCTCACGCGATCGAAGGGGGCGGGGTTTCGCCGGGAGACGACCCTCGCCCCGTCGCGCCCGGCGAGACGGTGTTGTTCGGCCCGGGAGGCTCGGTGCGTCTTCGAGCGGGAGAGGGGGGGATGAGGTTCCTTCTCGTCCCGGGTCGTCCGCTGCACGAACCAGTAGCCTGGTACGGCCCGATCGTCATGAACACCCAGTCCCAGCTGGCGGATGCCGTCCGGGAACTGAGGGACGGCTCGTTCGTCAGGGACCGCCGGCCGATCGTTGAGCAGTGAGCGCGGGCCGGCCCCGGAGAACGAGGTCACCGATCGCGGAACGCAGCACCTCCACGGACCGACGCAGCTCTGCGAGCGATAGGACCTCGCGGTCGGTGTGATCGAGGCGCGCGTTCCCCGGGCCGTACGCTGCTCCCGGGATCCCCCAGGCGGGGACCACCAGGTTGAGATCCGAAGTGCCGGATTTCCGCCACAGGGTGGGGACCCCGCCCTGGGCGCGGATCCCGGCGGAAAGCGCGACGACCACGGGATCGGTCCTCGAAACCTCGACCGCCTCGAACCGCGCGAGCACCCGGACCGACGAACTCCCCGATCGCGGGGGAAGGAGCCGTTGGGCGTCGCGGCTCGATAGCCCGGGCGGAATCCGAACGTCGAGCGTTACGCGCGCCGCTTCCGGGTCCTCTCCCGACCGGCTCTCGAACCCGATCGCCTTGACCATGAGCGACCGGAACGGGCCCTCTCCCTGACGGGTTGCGACCGCTCCCTTCACCGCGCCGATCCAATCGATCGCGCGGTCCGTCGTGGTCGGGACCGGGGAAGCGTAGTGGGTTCGGCGCCCGCGGAAGGACGCCTCCAGCCGGAGCTCGCCCTTGTAACCCATCGTGACGCCCTGCCAGCCGCTGGGCTCTCCGACGATGACCGCGTCCGGCCGACGTCCCGGGAGAAGGTGGCGGGCCCCGCGGCTGTCGGTCTCCTCGCCGACCGCCGCGACGACCCGTAGCGCCCCGGGGCCCCGGAAGCCGCGGCCGGCGAGGAGCGCCGCCGCGATCGCCCCTTTCGCGTCCACGACCCCGCGCCCGTGGACGCGACCGCGCACCCTACGGACGGCGCGGTCACCTTCGACCGTGTCGATGTGGCCCAGGAAGAGGACCTCGGGCCGCCCGCGTCCCCGCCAGGCGACGCCGTTGCCAACGCCGTCGATGCGGGTGGTGTACCCTAGGGTCCGGGCGATCGAAACGAACTCCGATACCGCGGCCTTCTCCCTTCCCGATGGGCTGTAGCGGGCGACCAGCCGCTCGAGGATCGTCGCCTCATCCATCACCGATCGCCTCCGCGACCGCCTCGAGGCCTCGGTCCCAATCGCCGTCGTCGATAACGAGGGGAGGGAGGAGCCGCAGGACCGTCGAACCGGCCGGGATCGCGAGGAACCCCTTGGCCTCGAGCGCCGCCAGAACGGGCGCGACCTTCTCCCGTAGCTCGATCCCGATCATCAGGCCCAGCCCCCGCACCTCCCGCACCCGTCGCTCGGGAAGGGAGCGGAACCGATCGAACGCTACCCGCCCCAGACGCTCCGCGCGCTCGGGAAGCCGCTCGCGGACCATGAAGTCGAGGGCGGCGAGCCCGGCCGCGCAGGCGAGAGGGTTCCCTCCGAACGTCGAGTGGTGGCTCCCTCGGAACCGCGACTCGACCTCGGGGGTGGTGACGGTCGCGCCGATGGGCACGCCCCCGGCGAGCGACTTCGATAGCACGAGGACGTCCGGGACGACCCCCCATCGTTCGAAGGCGAACGTCCGACCGGTTCGACCGAGGCCGGTCTGCACCTCGTCGAACGCAAGGAGCGCACCGGTACGGTCCGCGGCCGCCCTTGCGGCGGTCAGGAACTCGCCGGTGGCGACGTGCACCCCACCCTCGCCCTGGACGGGCTCGAGGAGAACGAGCGCGGTCCGCTCGTCGACCGCGTCTCGAAGCGCGTCGGGGTCGTTGAACGGGACGTGGGCGAACTCGGGGACCAGTGGACCGAACGGTTCGCGCAGCTCCTTCCTCCACGTCGCGCTCAGGGCGCCCAGCGTGCGCCCGTGGAATCCCCGCATCGCGGCGACGACCTTCGGCCGACCCGTGGAGGAGCGGGCGACCTTGATCGCCGCCTCGACCGCTTCGGTTCCCGAGTTCGAGAGAAAGACCCGCCCGAACGATCGCGGCAGGAGTCCGAGGAGCCGTTCGAGGAACTCCGTCCGGACCGGGTTCGCGTAACCGGACCCGAGGTGGATCAGCTGGGATGCCTGGGCCTGGAGCGCGCGGACGACCGGGGCGGGGGAGGCGCCCAGGTTGCCGACGCCGTGGGTCGCCCCGAGGTCGACGAACCGGCGACCCCGATCGTCCCACAGCGAGGCGCCCTCGCCGCGAACGATCGTGGGGCGAGGGCGAGCGCCCTCGCCGAACTCGTGCCCTTCGAGCTTCGTCTCGGGGTTCATCCGATCACCGTGCCGCCGCCCGCGAGCGCGTCCCTGACGGGGGCTTCGCCGTTGGAGGATGCGATGACTACGCGGGAGACGCCCGAGCGGACGGCGTCTCGCGCGGCGAGGAGCTTCTTCTTCATCCGGCCTGCGGCGAGCGGTAGGACGCCGTCGATTTCGTCCGGCCGGACTCGGGGGATCAGGGTCGCCGGGTCGTTCTTGTCTCGGAGGAGGCCGGGGACGTTCGTCAGCAGCACCAGGGCCGACGCCCCGAGCGTCGCGGCTACCGCGGCGGCGACACCGTCCGCGTCCACGTTGACGATCTCTCCGTCGGTCGTCAAGGCCGGTGGCCCCACCACGGGTACGAGGCCGGCCCCCAGGATCGTTCGAAGCAGATCGCCGTCGACCCGCTCGACCGTTCCGGCGAGGTCGTCGGTGAGGTGGACGACCCGGCCGTCGACCACGGCGCGCGCACCGACCTTCCGCCGGGCGACGAGGAGGCCCGCGTCCACGCCCGAGAGGCCGAGGGCGCGAACCCCTCGGCGCGCGAGCGCGGCCACGAGCTCCGTCTGCACCTGGCCCGCGAGCGCGAGGACGACGACCTCTAGGTGAGCCGCGTCGCTCCGCCTCGATACGACCCCGCTCGGGCTCGTGAAGTACTGGGGAGGCCGACCGAGGGCGGTCCCGAGCCGGTCGACCGCGTCGGACCCGCCGTGCACCAGGACGTAGTCCGTTCGCGACGCCAGATCGGCAAGGACGGGGTCGACCGCGTTCCCGCTCGCCCCTCCCACCTTCACTACGATCGTCACGGGGGTTCCTACACCGGGTGGAGTCCGAGGAACCCGAGCCCGGCGGTCTCGGAGAACCCCGCTCGGACGTTCAGGCACTGGACCGCGTTGCCTGCGGCGCCCTTCCCGAGGTTGTCGATCGCCGAGAGGGCGACGATCCGCTCCGAGTGCGGGTCGGTGGCGAACCCGATATCGCAGTAGTTCGTCCCGGCGAGGATCTTCGGTTCCGGCTCGCGATGGATCCCGTCCGACTCATGGACGAGCCGGACGAACGGCTCGTTGCCGTAGGCGTCGCGGAAGGTCCGCCAGAGCGTCTTGTCGTCGACCGGAGCGCTCGAGAACCCGTGCACGGTCGCCAAGACCCCGCGGACCGCCTCGACGGCATGGCACGATAGCGCCACGCGGGCACCGGTCTCCTGCTCGATCTCGGCGGTATGCCGGTGCCCAACGGGGGCGTACGCGCGCATCACCCCCGAGCGCTCGGCATGGAGCCCGGCCCGGCCGGGGTCCTGGCCGCTCGCCGAGGAACCGCTCTTCGCGTCGACGATCACGCGGCGAGGATCGACCATCCCTGCCCGAGCGAGGGGATGGAGCGCGAGGATCGCCGCGGTCGCGATGCACCCCGGGACCGCGATGAGCCTCGCCTGGCGGATCGCGTCGCGGTGGAGTTCCGGCAGGCCGAGAACGCTTTCCTTCAGGAGCTCGGGGTTCGGATGGTCGCGGTGGTAGTACTCCCGGTACCGGGCCGGGTCCTTGAGCCGGTAGTCCGCCGAGAGGTCGATCACCGTCCCGCCTGCTGCGAGGAGCTCCGGAACGAGCGGGATCGACCCGCCGTGAGGGGTCGCGAGGAACGTCGCCTCCGCAGGCTTCAGGGTCGACCGAGGGACGAAGGCGAGCGACGTCGCTTTTCGGAGGTTGGGATGGGCGCGCCACACCGGCTTACCGGCCATCGCGTCCGACGTGACCTGGGTGAGTTCGACCTCGGGGTGGCCGAGAAGGAGGCGAAGGAGCTCGCCGCCGGTGTACCCCGAGCCCCCCACGACCGCGACCTTCATCGACGGCCGATCCCGATGGCGTGGTCGACGATCGCGCCGGCGATGTCGACCCCCGTGGTCGCCGCCAGGACCTTGAACTCGGGGGTCGGGTTGACCTCATGGACGAGGAGGCCCCGGTTCGATTCCATCAGGTCGACGGCGAGCGCGCCCCCCCCGACGGCCTCGGCCGCCCGAACCGCGAGCTCGGAGAGCTCGGGCGTGAGCGGAGCGACTTCGGAGGCCGCTCCCCGGGCCGCGTTGGTGCGCCAATCCTCCGACCGCCGGTACATCGCGGCGACCGCCCGGTCCCCGATGACGAACACCCGGAGGTCCCGGCCCGGCTTGTCGACGAACTCCTGGACGTAGAAGATGGAGTGGATGGGCGAGCCCAGGGCGCTCTTGTGCTCCACGATCTGGTCGGCCGACGAAGGGTCGTCGACCTTGGCCATCAGGCGCCCCCACGATCCCACCGCCGGCTTCAGGACGGCGGGATACCCGATCCGGTCGATCGCCTGGCGCGCGGCCTCGGGTGACAAGGCCACGACCGTGCGGGGCGTCGGGATCCCTCGCTCCGCGAGGCGGAGGGAGGTCAGCACCTTGTCCCCGGCGAGCTCGACCACGTCGGGCGCGTTGACCGTCGGGACCCCGTAGTGGGCAAAGCATCGGGTCGCGTAGACCGACCGCGTGTGGCTGACCGACCGGTTGACGACGACGCTCGGAAGGTCGGCCGGCGCCTCGAGTCCGAACGTCACCTCGCGGTCGTCGAACCGGGCGACCGGTAGCCCCCGATCGCTCGCGGCCTGGAGGATCGCCTTCTCCTCGGGGCGGATGATCGTGAAGAAGATCCCGAGGCGGAACCCCTCACTCACCCCAATCCTCGGCTTCTCGCGGAGCGGGCTGCACCGAGAACGGCTCGACCGCCGCGACCTCGAGCTCCGTCCCGCAGTCCCGGCACGGGAACACCTCTCCCAGGACCTTGTCGCTGTTCTCTACGCTCGCTGCGCACTCCGGACACTCCGTCATCTTCGTTCCTCGTTCACGAGCTCCTCGACGCGCTCGACGCTTCGGGCGAGGGAGGAGAGGGATTCGGCGCGGCGCTCGCACCGGGCGCGCGCGAGAGCGAGCTGGTCCGCGAAGACCTTGGAGGAGGGCCCGCCCGGCGAGGCGCGGCGATCCACCGCCGCTCGGGGGTCGAGGAGGGTGACGACGTCGGGTCCCGCCGCCGGCAGCGCCGAACGGAGCTCCTCCGCGTCGAGGGACCCGGAGGGGCGGCGGGTAAGGGGGACCACCGCCTCGTGCGCCTCACGGAACGGGATCCCGCGACCGACCAGGTGCTCGACGAGATCGGTCGCGAGCATCTCGCGGTCCTCGGCCGCGGACTTTAGGCGGTCCCGGTCGAACTCGAGGGCCTCCACCATCGCGATCGTCGCCGCGAAGACCTCCTTCGCGGTGGCGACCGCATCGAAGAGGGGAGGCTTGTCTTCCTGGAGGTCTCGGTCGTACGCGAGGGGGAGGCCCTTGAGCATCGCGAGGAGGGCGACCAGGTCCCCGATCGCCCGCCCGCTCTTCCCCCGGACGAGCTCGGCGACGTCGGGGTTCCGCTTCTGGGGCATGAGGCTGCTGCCCGATCCCAGCCCGGCCGTTCGCTTGACGAAACCGAACTCCTTCGACGCGAACAGGACGATCTCCTCGCCCAGCCCGCTCGCGTGGACCAGCGCCAACGCGAGGTCGAACGCGAGTTCTGCGAGCGGGTCGCGGTCGCTGACGGCGTCGAGCGAGTTCTCGAACGCGCGGGCGAACCCGAGACGAGCGGCGACGTACTGGGGGTCGATCGGCAGCGTGGAGCCGGCGAGAGCGCCCGCCCCGAGCGGGGAGACGCTCGAGCGCTCGGCGGTCGCGAGGAGGCGGTCGACGTCCCGGTCGAACCGCCAGAAGTGAGCGAGAAGGTGGTGCCCGACGGTCACGAGTTGGGCACGTTGAAGATGGGTGTACCCGGGCATCGGGGTCGATGCCTCGGCGGCCGCCCTCTTGAGAAGACCGTGCTCGAGCCGGAGGAGGAGCGCGACGACCTCCGAGATCGCGCTGCGAAGGTACAGCCGCTCGTCCAGCGCGACCTGATCGTTCCTGCTTCGAGCCGTGTGGAGCTTTCCACCGACCGGTCCGACCATCTCCGTGAGTCGGGACTCGACGTTCGTGTGGACGTCCTCGAGCTCGGACCTCCAGGGAAACGATCCCGAGGCCATCTCCCGACCGATCGCGCGAAGCCCCCCCACGAGCGTCGTGACCTCGGCGGGCGTGAGGATCCCGGTGCGTCCCAGCATCTCCGCGTGGGCGATGCTCCCGGCAAGATCGTGGCGGGCCAGCGCACGGTCCACCGCCAGGGACGCGAGGAATCCGGCGGCCGGGGTCCGGACGTACGCCGGCAGGCCTGGAGCCTCGCCGGCCTGACTCTCTTGGGGCATGGGTCGCTACGGAAGCGGCTCCCGGGCCGTCGCGGTCGAAGTGGGGGCTCGGGGGGCCAGCGCGGCCCACGTCCGCGCGGGAAGTCCCCAGACGTAGATGAATCCCTCCGCCATTTCCTGACGGAAGCGGTCCCCGGAGGAGTAGGTTGCGAGCCCCGCGTCGTAGAGCGAGTAGGGGGAGCGGCGGCCTGCGACCCGGGACGAGCCCTTGAACAGCTTCATCGTGACCTCGCCGCTCGCGCGCTCCTGCGTCGATCGAACGAAAGCGTCCAGAGCCGTCCGGAGCGGAGCGAACCAAAGACCGTCGTAGACGAGCTGCGAGAATCGGAGCTCGACGGTCCGCTTGAAATCGAGGACGTCCCGCGGAAGGACGAGGGCCTCGAGCGCCTGGTGCGCCGAGAGGAGAACGGTCGCGGCGGGGCACTCGTAGACCTCGCGAGACTTGATCCCGACCACGCGGGACTCGAGGTGGTCGATCCGGCCGACGCCGTTGGCCCCCGCGATTTCGTTCAGCCGGGCGACGAGCTCGTGGAGAGGGCTCCGATCGCCGTTGACGGCCACCGGCCGCCCTTGGTCGAACTGCACGGTGACGTAGGTCGGGGTCTCGGGGGCCTCCGCCGGCGAACGGGTCCAGCCGTAGACCTCCTCCGGGGGCTCGACCGAAGGATCCTCGAGGATCCCGCACTCGGCCGACCGACCCCATAGGTTCTCGTCCGTGCTGTAGGGCGAGGACTTCGTCGCCTCCACGGCGATCCCCCGTTCCCGGGCGTAGGCGATCTCCTCCTCCCGGGCCATCGTCCATTCCCGGGCGGGGGCGATGACGGAGAGTTCGGGGGCCAGGCTCGCGGTCGAGAGGTCGAATCGCACCTGATCGTTCCCCTTCCCCGTGCAGCCGTGCGCGATGTACGGAGCACCCTCCTGCCGAGCCACGGCGACGAGGTGCTTCGAGATCAGGGGGCGGGCCAGGGCGGTGCTGAGAGGGTACACCCCCTCGTACAGGGCGTTGGCGCGGAGCGCCGGAAGGATGAACTCCTCGGCGAATTCGCGCCGTGCGTCCGCGACGTACGCTGCGACCGCGCCGGAAGCCAGCGCCTTGCGCCGGACCTGCTCAAGGTCGACCGGTTGGCCGACGTCCACCGTGACGGTGACGACGTCCAAGCCCTTGGTCTCCCGCAGCCACGGGATGGCGACCGACGTATCCAACCCGCCCGAATAGGCGAGAACGACCTTTTCGTGCGGCGTCAACGGACTCTACGGCACGGTGCAGTGGACAGCACCGATTTATAGGATGTGACCGTCTCACGACACAGTTGGGCACGATTGTCCAATATCGGACACCTATGCCGGTATCGCCCCCTTCGATCGCACGACGCGTCCGAGAGTACCTCGACGCGCACCCCGTGCTCGCGGACGCGATCCGCTCCGGGGTCGCCAATCACTCGGCGGTCGCGCGGAGGATCTCCGAGGACCTCGGGGTCCGACAGACGGAAGCGGTCATCGCGGCATGCCGGAGGTACCCGAGAGGTCGGGCCGAGTCCCTCGGCGAGGCGGCGATCCGTCGGGTTCTCCGGAAGAGCCGGATCGAAACGCGAACCAAGGTGGCGGCGATCACCGTGAGCCAGGGCGCGGATGTCCTTCAAAGGCTGGGGGACGTCGTGGAGGAGCTCCTGGACGAGAACCTCCTCTGCCGGGTGATCCAGGTCTCCCGTGGGACCGTGATCCTCGTCGACGAGGATTCGGTACCCCGAGTCACTCGTCGACTCCGGGAGGGACACGTGGTCGGGGTCCGGAAGAACCTCATCGAGGTAGCCGTGACCGGGCCCGAGAGCATCGAAGAGACCCCCGGACTCCTCCGGCTCCTCACCGGCGTTCTGTGGAGTCAGCAGATCAACATTGTCGAGGCGCTCAGCTGCTACACCGACACGATCTTCCTCCTCGACCGGGAGGACATGGCGGCGGCCACCGCGGTGCTTTCGAAGGCCCTCTCGTAGGCCGTGGGATACCTTCCCGCCGATCGACCGGCGCCCGAGATTGCCGCAACGGGCCCGCCGGACCGAGGCGAACCCTGAACGGTCGTGGGTATCACGTTTTTGAAACACGACATAACACTATATCCCCCACCGATGTGGGTCTACGATGGCCGATGCGTTGAAGCGACCGGTGAACCCCACCGAGGGGCCCGGCGACCTCAACCTCACCCCCGCCGAGAAGCTCTCGATGGGGTTGATCTACGCGGTCATCCTGACGGTGACCATCGCCTCGTTCGTCGCGGCGTTTCGGTTCCTTCCGCACCACATCCCCGGCGAGGTGGTCCCCGGAGGGTTGATCTTCACGGGGCTCGCGATCACCGCCTACGTCCTCGGGCTGCGGCACGGGTTCGATGCGGACCACATCGCCGCCATCGACAACACCACCCGGAAGCTGTTGAACGACGGGAAGCGACCCCTCACGGTCGGGACCTGGTTCTCGCTCGGCCACTCGTCGATCGTTTGCGCGATGATCGTTGCCCTCGTGGTCGCCTTCAACTTCATCAGTTCGCACATCCACAACTTCGCGAGCATCGGCGCCATCCTCGGAACGCTCGTCTCCGGGGTCTTCCTGTTCGTGATCGGCATCGTGAACGTCGTCATCGTGCTCGAGGTCTACCGGATCTTCCGAGGGCTGCGCGATGGCGAATTGGACCAGAAGGCGCTCGACGCCCAGATGGAGAAGCGAGGGTTCCTCTACCGCTACTTCGGGCGTCTGTTCCGGGTGGTCAAGGAACCCTGGCAGATCTACCCGATCGGAGTCCTGTTCGGGCTCGGCTTCGACACCGCGACGGAGGTCGTCCTCATCGCGCTGGCCACGGGCCTCGCGTTCACCGGAGCGTTCCCGCTCTGGGCCATCCTGATCCTTCCGTTGCTGTTCACGTGCGGAATGGTCCTCTCGGACACCAGCGATGGATTCTCGATGCGCTACGCGTACGGGTGGGCGTACCTCCGACCGATCCGGAAGATCTACTACAACCTCACCCTCACGGTGATCTCGGTGATGGTGGCGTTCGCTATCGGCGGCGTCGAGCTGCTCCAGGTGACCTCCGGGGAGCTGGGGTGGCGGGGGGCGTTCTGGAGCTGGCTCGACGGCCTCGACTTCGAGACCCTCGGCTTGGGGATCGTGGCCCTGTTCCTCGGGTCCTGGCTCGTCGCGATGGCGATCTATCGTCTCAAACGCTACGAGGAGATCGGGTTCGCCCCGACTCCGCCGGCGTTCTCCGCGGCCGAGGCACGCGGGCCCGCGTCCGGATCCGGGCCGTGAGCACCAAGGTCGTGCGCCTCGGTGTCTCCCTCGAGCCCGCCCTGCTCCGGCTCCTCGATCGCTGGGTCGAGGAACGGAACAGTCCGTCCCGGTCCGATGCGATCCGGGCGCTGATCCGCAAGGAGCTGTCGGATCGCACGCTGGCGGACCCCGACGCCGACGCGCTCGGGGTCGTGGCCCTCCTCTACCGTCACGAGGCGCCCAACGTCCTGCACCGCCTGACCGCGGCCGAACACCGCTGGGGGGGTCACATCCGTTCGACGACCCACGTCCATCTCGAAGGCGAGGCGTGCGCCGAGATCGTCGTCCTGCTCGGAAAGCGGCGCGAAGTCGACCGCGCCAGCCAGGACCTCCGAGGGGTGAAAGGGGTCCTGGAGGGCGATACGCTCGTCACGACACCGGCCGTTGCCGGGGGCCGTACAGGCCACCGCCACCCTCACGAACCCCGATGGGCTGGGGACCATCCTCATGTCGGAGCCAAAGACTCCGTCCGCCGCGGACGCCCTCGCGCGGCTCGCGCTTGACCGCTACCTCGCCGTTCGACGGGGAGAATCCGTAACGATCGAGACGTGGACCCACGCCCTTCCGTGGGCCCTCCCGTTCGTGGTCGAGGCGCGGCGCCTCGGGGCCGATCCCGCACTCTTCGTGGAGGACGAGGAAACGTTCTTCCGATCGCTCGCCGAACCGGGGAGCGGTCGGCCGGGACGGGCACCGGCCGCTCCCGCGGCGTCCAGCGACGTCTACGTTTACTTTGGGGGGCCCGAGGAGTTCCCACGGCTCTTCGGCCTGCCGAGCCGGGAGCTGGACGCCGTCATGACACGACACGGGCCCGAATGGTGGCGGGCCGCCCGGCGCTCCGGCCTGCGAGCCGCGCGAATGGCGATCCCCTCGGCGACGCCCACCGCCGCTCGCCGCTACGGCGTCGACCTCGAGGCGTGGCAGCGAGAGATACTCGAAGCGAGTCGGGTGACCCCCGACCGCCTGGGCGCGAGGGGGAGAAGGTGGAGGCGCCGTATGTCGCGCGCTCGAACCGCGCGCATCCGGCATCCGAACGGGACCGACCTGTCGGTCGGCGTCCTACCGAGGAGGGCGGTCGTCGAAGACGGACGAGTGGACCGCGTCGATCTCCGTGCCGGACGATTCTGGACCCAGATTCCGACGGGCCTGGTCGCGGTGCCCCTGAGGACCGGCACCGCGGAGGGAACCTGGGAAGCGAACCGGCCGGTCTACGACCGGCTCGCCGACCCACCCGTCGCCCTGGGCGCGCGATTCGATCTCTCCAAAGGGCGGCTCCGCCAGTTCGCGTTCGACCGTGGGGGGGAACCGTTCGCGGCGGCGTACGCCGCGGGCGGCCCCGGAAGGGACGTTGCGGGCGCCATCACGATCGGGCTCAATCCCCGGATCGACCACGCTCCCGAGCTCGCGGAGATCGCGCTCGGGTCGGTAAGCCTCGTGCTCGGAGACAACCGGGCCCTCGGGGGCCGGAACCGGGCCCGGTTCACGTACCTTTCCACGCTCGCGGGAGCGAGCGTCGAGCTCGACGGTGTTCCGTGGCTCTCCGAGGGGGTGGACGTCGTGTCGCAGAGGGAGAGGCGCCGCCCGCCAGGAACGCGGGGTCGTCCATGAGCCCAAGGCCGGCGCGAACTCCCGGCTCGCCCGAATCTTCCCGTCCCTCGGCACCCGGTCGCCCGACGGCCCGTGGCCTCGCGGCGCGAATCGATATGCGCGGCGAAGACCTCGATGGAGCGTGCCGAACCGAGGGCTCGGGGCGTGGCTTTCGCTCGTCCATCAGGCGGTTTCTCTCGAGGTCCGTTACGGCCGCCATGCGCTCGGGGCGCTCGCGGATATCGCGGAGACGGTGGAGGAATCCGTCTACGAGGCCGGGTCCCTAGCCCGCACCGAGCGCGGCCTTGCCTTTGCGCTCGCGAATCCGCCTCTCCGGGCCGGCGCGTTCACCGCGGTCCGGCTCGCCCTCAACGGAATCCCCGTTCCCTCCGATTCCCTCGGGCTTCGTCCTGGCGCGGGTCGACCCTGGACCCTCGCGAGCTCGGTTTCTCTCGCGTCTCCGTTCGAATTCCATCCGGGGCGCCGGACGGAGATACGGGTCGAGCCGATGCCCGGGGCGATTGCCGGGACGGTGCGGGTCCGCCTGGAACTGGTCAGCAAGGCGATCCCGCCGCTCGTGTGGCTCGAGTTCCACGACGCGCTGCGTGAGGTACCGGGCCCGTGACCACCCCGACGCCCGAGAGGGACGCCTCCACCGGCCGACCTCGGCTCCTCCGAAGCCTGCGTTCGGCGATCCTGCTCGACGAGCGGGGAGATGTGGAGCTTCAGCGCGAGGCTCGGGGAGCGTCTCTCGAATGGGGTGGAGTCTATGGGCAGCTCGCCCGGCTGACCGGCCCCTGGCGCATATCCCTCGACGGCGGGGGCGCGTCCTCGGACCTCACCGGCAGCCGTACGGCCTCGCGCGTCACGGGCGACCGTTACGAGAGCTGGCATCGGATCGGCCGGATCGAGGTCCACCAGGAGGTCGCTCCGCTCCTGGAGACGCCGGGAGCGGTGCGCTCGCTCCGACTCTCCGTCGCCGACGGCGACCCGATCCCCGTGGAGGTCACGAGCGCCTTCGAACCGTTCCTCCTTCCCGTCCTGGTCGAGGGGATCCGCCCGCTGACGTTCCGGGTCGAGACCCGACCCCGGGAGATTCGCGTACGCCAGCGGGCGTTCGGACTTTCGTTCCGGTCGAGCGTGGCGCCGAGCCATCTCCTCCTGAACCTGGGTTCCTGGCTTGGGGGCCGGTACCGCGGCCCCGTCCGGGAGGTAGCCTCCACCCACGACGTGCTCGTCTCCCCCGACGCCGAGACCCGGCTTGTTCTCTCGATCGTCGGAGGCTTGGAGCGAGATCTCGACGACTCCGACGATTCGTTTGAGCGGACTCTCCCCGATCCCGCCGTCGAGGCGGCGGAGTCGGAGCGGCGGGAGGCGGCCTGGCTCGCCTCCACTCCCGTCGTCCGGTTTCCGTCCGCCCCCGACCTCGAGCGGGCGTACGCGTACGCTCGCGCGGGGTTGCGACGCCTGTACGCCGACCCGGGCGACGATCTGACCGGCCTGGTAGCGGGGTACCCGTGGTACTCTTCGCTCTGGTGCCGGGACATCGCCTGGATGCTGCCGGCCGTGCTCTGGCTCGGCGACTTCGACCGGGCGGCACGATCGATGGCCTCGGTGCTCCGGTTCCAGGCGCGCGCCGAGCTGGGCCTCCTGGGCGGCGAGCTCGGGGAGCTCCCGATGCAACTCAGCCCCGGTCCGATTTTCCTCTACGGGACCTCCGACACGACGCTCTACTATCCGGAGCTCGCGCTGCGTTTCGTTCGACATTCGGGGGACGTCGCCACCGCCGGTGCCTGGCTCCCCGCGATCGAGAGGGCCATCGCCTGGGGGGAGCTCCGGACCGACGAGGAGACCGGACTCCTTCGGAACGGCGGCGAGGCGTCCGAGATGGCCACCGCGACGGAGGCGCTCGCTCGGATCCAATACGGGATCGACGCCCCCGACACGACGATCTGGGACTCCACCGACCGGCGCGACCACGCCATCGACGTTCAGGTCCTGTGGTACCAATCGCTCCAGGCCGCGGCCGAGCTTTTAGGCGACGGCCCGGGGTCGCCGGCCCCGGACCCGAGGTTGGCGTTGGCGAACCGGGTCGCGGCTTCCGTCCGCAGCCTCTATGCATGGCCCCAGGAATCGTACCTTTACGATTCGATTCGCGCCGGTGTCCCGGTCGCGCGCATCCGGCCGAACGCGCTGCGGGCCGTGAGCGCGGGGCTGGTCGACCCCGAGGCCGGACCGTCGATCGTTCGACGCGCCGCGCGGGACGATCTTACTACCCCATGGGGCGTCCGCACGCTTTCCTCCCGGGACCCCGGCTACTCTCCTCTCGCCTACCACGACGGACAGGTCTGGACGATCGCCACCGCCTGGGCGGCCGACGCGGCGCTGGCGGTGGGAGAGCGATCGCTCGGGGTCGACCTCCTCCGCCGGATCGCGGCCCGCTACGTCGCGGAGGACGGGGAGGCCAACGAGTGCTATCGAGGCGACCGGCCCGAGCCGTTCAACTCGTGCTTCTTGCTCGGGTTCAGCGTCGCCCCGTTCCTTGCGGTCCTCTTCGAGAGGCTTTGGGGACTCTCGCTCGACGCGCGCCGATGCTGGCTGGGAGTGAGGCCCCGGTTCCCCTCCGAATGGTCCTCGGCCTCGATCGATGGCCTCCGCGTGGGCCCGGGTCGCGTTTCCGTCGACTGGACCCCCAACGGGATCGACGTTTCGTGGTCCGGTCCCGGCCCGCTCGACGTCACGGGGCCCTCGGATTCTGTTCGGGTCGCTCCGGACGGACGGGGCAGGCTCGCGGCCACGTAGGGCGCCCGCGGCGACAGCTTCCTTCATAAACCGACGTTCTACGGGCCCCCGATGGAGCCCGCGATCGAGGTCCATGGGCTCGTGAAGCGCTACGGCGACCTCGAGGCGGTCGCCGGCATCGACTTCACGGTCCCCGCCGGAACGGTGTTCGCGTTCCTCGGACCGAACGGCGCCGGCAAAACCACGACGGTCGAGATCCTCGAAGGACTGCGACGTCGGACGGAAGGGTCGGTGGTCGTGCTGGGGCTCGACCCCTGGTCGGACGGAACCGCGCTCCACCAGAGGATCGGCGTGATCCCGCAGGAGTTCCACTTCTTCGAGAAGATCACTCCCAAGGAGGCGATCGAGTACTACCGCACGTTGTTCGCCAGCAAGGCGAACCCGGGCGAACTTCTCGCGAGGGTCGAGCTGCTCGACAAGGCCGACGCTCGGTTCGACACGCTCTCGGGGGGCCAGAAGCAGAAGCTCGGCCTCGCGCTCTCGCTCGCGAACGATCCCGAGGTCTGCTTCCTTGACGAACCGACGACGGGGCTCGACCCGCACGCTCGCCGCGCGATCTGGAGCGTGATCCGCTCGCTCCGCAAGGACGGTCGGACGGTCTTCCTGACGACGCATTATCTTGAGGAAGCCCAACTACTCGCCGACCAGGTCGCGATCATCCACCGGGGCCGGATCATCGCCTCCGGCACGCCGGACGAGATCATCCGGGCTCACGGCCGACCGGCCCGCTTGCGCGTCGAGGGGCCTCCCGAGCTTGCGGGCGCCCTGAAAAAGGAACTGGGTCTGGAGGCTCGATTCGAGAGCGGCCACGTGGAGGTCGACCTCGGCGACAAGCAGGACGCCCTTCGCGTGCTCTCCGCGATCGAGCGAAGCGGGATTGCGTGGGACTCGTTCACCACCCAGAGCGACACCCTCGAGGACGTGTTCGTCCGGCTGGTGGGGCAGATGGACGAAGGGGCGCTCAAGTCCGAGGCCCCGACATGAGGCCCTCCCGTATCGGCGCGGACTTTCGGATCGTGTTCCGGTCCTACACTCGGAACCCGCTGGCCCTCTTCTTCTCGCTGATCTTCCCGATCATCCTCATCGGCCTCTTCGGCCTCATCTTCTCGAGCATCGGTTCGACCCCGGCGACGCTGGTCGTTCTCAACGAGGACCACAACTCGAACGAGAGCCAGAAGTTCCTCAGCGCGCTCAACCAGACGGACATCGTCTCGGTCCAGCTCGCGACCGTCGCGCCGTCGAACTTCCCCACCTGGCTGGGTCAGAACGGCTACTCCGCCGGCATGATCATCCCCGACGGGTTCGGACTGAACGTCTCCACCAACCGGACCGCCAACCTCACCCTCTACGTCAATCCCCAGGATGCGTCGACCGTCGGCGAGGTCGAAGGAGCGGTCCAGGGCGTCGCGGCGTACTTCAACCTCCAGGCCAAGTGCGGGAACGCGACCCGGTGCACCCCCGTGATCGGGTTCGCGCCGACGCAGAACGTCGGCAGCCAGACTTACAAGTACATCGATTACCTGATCCCGGGGCTCGTCGGCTTCTCAATCCTCACGAGCCCGATGTTCTCGCTCGTGGACATCACCTCGTCCTACCGGAAGGAGGGGATATTCCGCGAGCTCTCGCTCACCCCGCTCACCCGAGGCGAGTGGCTGACCGCCCGGGTGGTATGGTACACCCTTCTCACGTTCGCGGCGGCCGGGATCATGATCGGGACCGGCGTCTATGCGTTCGGGGCGCACGTGACGCTCTCGTGGGGCATCGTGCCGTTCCTCGTCGTCGGACCGTTCTTCTTCGTTTCGTTGGGGATGCTCTGCGGCACCGTGTCGAGGACCCCGGAGACGGCCGCGCTGATCGGGAACATCGTGACGTTCCCGATGATGTTCCTCTCGGGTACGTTCTTCCAGGTCTCGAGCTTCCCCGCCGGCCTCGCGGTGGTCGCGCACGTCCTTCCGCTCTACTACGTGATCGACGGGATGAACCAGGTGATGCTGTTCCAGAACTCCGGTCGCGCGCTCACGGACTTCCTGATCGTCCTCGTCGCCTCGCTCGTCGTCTTCGCCTTGGCGGTGCGACTGTTCCAGTGGCGGGACGAGCGATGATCCCTCCCCCCCTTCCTCCGGTCGACGCGCCGACGTTCCGCAAGTTCATGGGCGGATGGGCGACGGGCGTGGCCGTCGTGACGGCCCGCGACGGCGCGCGCGACGCGGGGCTGACGGTCAACGCGTTCCTCTCCGTCTCCCTCACCCCGCCCTCCGTCCTGATCAGCCTAGCCCGGGACGTCGACACGCTGCCGGTCCTCGAGGCGAGCCGCGCGTTCGCCGTGAGCTTCCTCGCCGCCGACCAAAGGTCGCTCAGCGAGCGGTTCGCCCGAGCCATCCCCCCCGCCGAGAAGTTCCGGGACGTCCCGTTCCACCGAGGCTCGACCGGGGCCGCGCTGCCCGACGGGACGCTGGGCGCCGCCGAGTGTCGGGTCGTCTCCCTCACTCCGCTCCACGACCACGTCCTCGTGGCCGCGGACGTGGTTCGCGTGGAGCGTGGCCGCGACGCGCCCCCGCTCCTCTTCTTCCGATCCGCGTACGCTGAGCCGGATCCCGACGGACGGTTGCACCTCCCTGGGACGCGGCCGTGACCCCGTTCCCCTCGAGCGCCAGGCCTCGACGGAGACCCCCCTCGAAGGCTCGACGCGGGGGAGCGGCGCTTTAACTCCCGACCGGCGTACTTTTCACGATGGATCCGAGCGAGCGGACCGTGAGGGTCGCGATCGTCGGCAGCGGCCCTGCGGGGCTCACCGCCGCGCTCTACTGTGCCCGGGCGGAGCTCAAGCCGGTCGTCATCGCGGGCGTACCGGCCGGGGGCCAGCTGCTGATCACCACGGACGTCGAGAACTACCCCGGCTTCCCCGAGGGGATCCAGGGGCCGGAGCTGATCGATAGGATGCGAAGGCAGGCCGAGCGGTTCGGGGCAGAGTTCGTGGACGACAACGTGACGAAGGTCGACTTCTCGCTGCGCCCGTTCGTCCTTTGGACCGGGACCCGCGGAACGTTTCGGGCGGACGCGGTGATCGTGACGACGGGCGCGAACGCCCGCTGGCTCGAGCTCCCCTCCGAAACGCGTCTCCGGGGGCATGGGATCAGCGCCTGCGCGACGTGCGACGGGTTCTTCTTCAAAGGACTCGAGCTGGCCGTGGTCGGCGGCGGCGACACCGCGATGGAGGAGGCGCTCTTCCTCACCAACTTCGCGACGAAGGTGACGGTCATCCACCGGCGCGACAAGCTCCGGGCGAGCACCATCATGCAGCAGCGGGCGCGCAACCACCCGAAGATCTCGTTCCTCCTCGACACGGAGGTCGTGGAAGTGCTGGGCGCGGAGAAGGTCGAGGGCCTGAGGCTTCGCAACGCCCGGACGAAGGCGGAAGCCCAGCTCAAGGTCGGGGGCCTCTTCGTCGCGATCGGCTACGTCCCGGCGACGGAGGTTTTCCGCGGGCAGCTCGACCTGGACGAGAAGGGGTACCTCAGGGTGCACGACCACACGCTGACGAGCGTGGACGGAGTGTTCGCGGGCGGCGACGTGAACGACCACCGGTACCGCCAGGCGGTCAGCGCGGCCGGGGGAGGCTGCATGGCGGCGATCGACGCCGAGCGCTGGCTTTCCGAGCACGCCTCCGCGCCCGCCCGGAGCACGACTCCTCGGTAGGCTTTAATTACGTTCGGCCCGGTGGCACGGCAGGGCCGCCGGCGTGCCGAGCAAGAAGAGCCTGCATATCGAGTCCTCGGGCCAGCTCTGCATCTACTGCGGGGCGTGCGTTGGGATCTGCCCCCTCAACTGCATCTACCTGGACGAGACGCGCATCACGTTCGACGAGCGGGTCTGCACCCGCTGCGAGATCTGCGTGAAGGCCTGCCCGGTCGGCGCGATCGAGATCGACTGAGGGGCCTTCCATAGGAGTCGGATGGTCCAGAATCTCACGACCGACGTCCTCGTCATCGGAGCGGGTCCCGCCGGCAGCATGACGGCGAAATGGGCCGCGAAGCGCGGGGCGAAGGTCCTGATGATCGAGAAGCGCCAGGAGATCGGGAGCCCCGTCCGGTGCGGGGAGGGAATGAGCAAGGACTGGCTCAAGGAGGTAGAGATCAAGCCCGGGCGCTGGATCAACCTCGAGGTGGAGGGAGCGAGGATCTACTCTCCCTGCGAGAACGTCTTCGAGATCAACGAGCGGCACGCCGGCAATGAGGTCGGCTACGTCGTCGAGCGGGACGAGTTCGACAAGCAGCTCGCGATCGACGCGGCGAACGCCGGCGTCGACGTCCTCCTGAAAACCGCGGCGGTATCGCTCCTCAAGGAAGGCAACCGGGTCGTCGGCGTGAAGGCGAAGGCGTTCGGCGAGCCGTTCGAGATCCGGGCCGCGGTCACGGTAGGCGCCGACGGGTTCGAGAGCCAGGTCGGGCGGTGGGCGGGTATCCCGACGAACATCGCGATGCGGGACATGGACACCTGCCTACAGTACCGGATGACGAACGTCGACAGCGACGTCCGCTACTGCGATTTCTACCTCGGCAAGGTCGCCCCCGGAGGCTACGTGTGGGTCTTTCCGAAGGGGGAGGGGCTCGCGAACGTCGGGATCGGTGTCCAGGTGAGCCAGGTGACGAGCCCCGCGGACGCGCGGACGTACCTCGACCGCTGGATCGACAAGCACCCGGGGTACGCGAAGGGCAAGAAGATCGACATGGTCGGCGGAGGCGTCTCGATCTCCGCCCCGCTCAAGCAGACCGTCGGCGACGGGATCATGCTGGTCGGGGACGCGGCCCGAATGATCGACCCGCTCACCGGAGGCGGGATCGCGAACGGATGCATCGCCGGCAAGATCTGCGGCACGGTCGCGGCCGACGCCGTCGCCGCGGGCAACCCCTCGAAGGATTTCCTCCTCGCGTACGACAAGGGCTGGCGAGCACGGCTCGAGGAGAAGCTCTACCGCAACTGGCTCGCGAAGGAGAAGCTCGTGACCCTCAGCGACGAGACGTTCGACAAGATCGTGGACGCTCTTGCCGACGTCAAGTTGGAGAAGCTCAACGTACGCAACATCCTGCGGGCCGTCCACGAGAAGTACCCCGAAGTGACGAAGGAGTTCGAGGCGTTCCTCTGAACCCCTCGTCGGAGAGCTCATGCCGGGAGCCCCGAACCGCCCGCCCGAGACGACTCCTAAACCGCCCCCGCTGGCCCCGGTCGCGCCGGACCGCAAGGTCCTTCGGCGGCTCGTCCCGTCCCACGTAGCCCTCCTGCTCGACTCGTGGAAGGGACCTCTCTCCCCGGAGCTCGTGACCCCGTTCGACAAGGCGGAGGCGGCGTACGCCGCGTCGGACTTCCCGGGGGCGTCCGCGGCCCTCGACGTCCTGTCGGTCCGCTTCGCGGAGCCCCGCTGGCCGACGATCCCGGAACCGTTCCGACGGCTCCGCGTGCCGATCCCCGCCCCGATGCCGCCGGCGTGGGACCCCGACCACGCGCTCCCCGCACCGGAGAAGGAAGCTCGCCGAGCCCGGAAGGAGGCGGAGGGGCAGCTCGCCCTGGCCGCGGGGTGCGTCACCTGGGCCTCCGAGCACGGGATCTCCACGGACGACCTCGTTCCCCTCCTCGAGGGAGCTCGGACGGAACTCGCGACCGACGGCGTTCCGCCCGCGTTCCACGAACGGATCGATACCCTGTGGGCCACGCTTCGACCTCGCCTTCCCCGTCCGAAGACCCGGGAGGCGAAGGGCCCGCCCGCGGCCCCGACCCCGTCCGAACCCGAAGAGGCCTAGCGGGCGGACGGGCCGTCGCCCGGCCTCGGTCGGCCCGCCGGCCGGACCCCCAAGGCACCCCCTGCGGACCGGGACGACCCATGGGTTGCGCCGAGACGTTAAGGAGGACGGGCGCGTCGGGGAGAACCATGCCGGCCCCTCGGTTCGGAACCTTCTCGATCGTCGCGCACGACCCCGAAACGGGCTCGTGGGGGGTCGCGGTCCAATCGAAGTTCATCGCGGTGGGGGCGGTCGTCCCGTTCGCGGAGGCCGGCGTCGGCGCGGTCGCCACCCAGGCGCTCGCGAACGTCACCTACGGCCCGGAAGGGCTGGCCCGGCTCCGCAAGGGCGAGGCGGCCGACGAGGTCGTCCGACACCTGACGAGCGTCGATCCGGGCCGGGACGAGCGTCAGATCGGAGTAGTGGACGCGAAGGGTCGCGCCGCGGCGTTCACCGGCGCGAAGTGCAACGACTGGGCCGGCCACGAGGTCGGCTCCGGGTTCGCCTGTCAGGGCAACATCCTCGTCGGGCCGGCCGTGGTCCGGGCGATGGCCCGGGGCTACGAATCGACTCGCGGCGACGTGCTCGACCGCCTCCTGGCCGCGCTCGCCGCCGGCCAACGAGAGGGCGGCGACCGGCGGGGCATGCAGTCCGCGGCGCTCCTGGTCGTCAAGGCGGGCGGGGGGTACGGAGGGGCGAGCGACCGCTGGGTCGACCTCCGGGTCGACGACCACCCGCATCCGATCGAGGAGCTGAAGCGGATATTCCGGCTGTACGACCTCACGATGCTCTCGCGGGAGGACCCCGCCACGCTCGTCCGGATCGAGGGAGAGACCGCCGCGGCGCTTCAGCACGACCTCGCGGTGCTGGGCTACTACACCGGTCGGCTCAACGGAGCCTGGGATTCGGCGAGCCAGGCCGCGTTCGCTCGGTTCGTCGGCGAGCACAACTTCGAGAACAAGCAACGGGAGGACGGGACCGTGTGGCCGTCCGTCCTCGCCTACCTCAAGGAACGCGCGGCCCAGGAGACCGAGCGCCGCACGCACGCGGCGCCGATCGTGCCGGGCGCGCTCGACCGGGGACCCGGGGCGTCGCCGGGAGGAGGGTCCGCATCGGCGCCGCCCGCCCCCAAGCGCCCTCGGTCCGAGTGACGGTGGTCGTGCGACGGTCCTGTCGCTCCCCCCGTGTCGCCCGCGCGCTGCTGGACGCGGTCCGGGCCGACACCCCCGAGTTCGTGAGCCTCCGGGTCGACGGTTCCCGGCTCGTCGTGCGCGTCACCGCCCCGTCGGCGGCGAGCGCGCGCGCCACGCTGGACGACCTCCTCGCTTGTCTCGGCGCCGCCGAGCGGGCGACGGGAAGGTCGGTCTGATCAGCGCTCGAGCAGTCGGGCGACCGGACCCTCCAGGAGCGGAACGGTCTCCTCGATCGACCCGACGATCCCGACGTCCACGTCGTGGAATAGAGGAGCTTCGGGATCCGAGTTGACGCCGAGCACCGCGCGCGCCCGCCTCCAGCCCACCATGTGGTTGGTCGCTCCCCGGACTCCGAGCAGGATCGCGAGGCGAGGCGCGAGAGCCCGTCCCGTGAGGCCGACCTGGAGCTGGCGAGGAACCCAGCCCGCGTCCACGACGCGGCGCGTCGCGACGAGCGGGGCGCGCCAAGCACGGAGGGTCGACCGCAGCCGTGCGATCCCTTCCGGGCCACCCACTCCCATGCCGACGGCGACGATCACTTCGGATCGCTCGACCGGCGGCCCCGGGTCGAGCTCACGACTCTCGTCCTCCCGCTCGACGCGCGAGGCGACTCGAGCGACCCGGATCGTCGACCAGCGCAGACCCCCGGGCGCCGACGGCTTGTCCGCGGGTTCGAACGTCCCGGGCCGGACCGTTGCCAGCGCCGGACGGGTGGTGGTTCGGATGGTCGCGAGGGTCACCCCTCCGAACGACGGCTTGGTACACCGCAACCCGCCGTCGGGGGAGAGGCTCACGGCCGTTGCGTCCCCGACCAGACCGAGGCCGCGGTGCGCCGCGAGCTGCCCGGCGACCTCTCGCCCGAACGGGTCGGCCGGGAAGATGGCCGCGGCGAGGTCCAGTCGGGCCTCGAGCACCCGCTCGGTCGCGAGGGCCGCGGCACCGGAGTCGAACCCGGCCACGACCGGGTCGAGCAGGTATCCCTCGACAGCGCCCGCGAGCTCGAGGCGGTAGGTCGCGTCCTCCGGGGGCGGTCCGCCCACCCAGATCGCCGAAGGCCAATGGCCCGGGAGGGCCCGTCGCACCTCGGAGACCGACCCAAGAGAATCCCCCTCGAGGCGTCCGGTGGAATCGGTGACGAGCACCGCGACTTCCGTCTTCGGGTCGAGCGGGAAGGGAGGAGGGGGAAGCGGAGCGGGAGGGGACGGACGGGCCGAGAGAAGGGGGCGAAGCGCTTCGACGGCTTCGCGCACACGGTCCGCGGGAAGGCCGCTCGCGAACACGCGGGGCCGCCGGGACGGGGCTGCTTCGTCCACCGAGTCGACCACGGTCGTCGACCCCGCCACCCCCACGAGCCTGGGATCGATTCCGACCGCTTGGGCGCCCACGACCTCCACCGCGGGCTCCGCGAGCTCGGCGAGCGCCTCGGCGGTCGGCCGGAGCGGTTTCGCAGCCTTCTCCCCCACGGTCACGACGAGCGGAGCCGGGGCGCGCATTCGAGCCCACCCTGTCGGGGTGTCGACATCGATCGTCAGGGGACCGTCACCGGGAGCTCGGACGATCCTCCGCGCGCCACCGACCACGGGTATCCCGAGGAGTCCCGCGACCTCGGGCCCGACCTCCCCGGTTTCGCTGTCGGTCGTCCAGACCCCCGCTAGGACCAGGTCGCGACGGATAGGGCCGATGGCGTGGACGAGCGCCCGCGCTGTGGCGAGGACGTCCGAACCGACGAATTCCGGGCCGACGAGGAGACGGACGCGATCGGCCCCCACCGCTCGCGCTTCGCGAAGGGCGGGGACGGCGTTCGGTGGGCCGAGCGATACGACGCGGACGGTCTCGCCGGGTCGCCTCATCTCGAGCGCGACGCGAAGGGCGCGCTGGTCGAACGGGTTGAGGAACATCTCGGCGCCGTCGCGGATCACGGCGCGACGTGCGGGGTCGTAGCGGAGCGTCTCGAGGGCTGGAACGACCTTGGCGAGAACGACGAAATCCATGCCGCGGCAAGACGGATGGACGACCGGGCTAAGAGGGCGCTACCTGTCCCCCGCGGCGTGCCCGATCGGTCCGAACCCGAGCGCGCGGACCTAACCCGGTCGACGAGGTTCCGCTACTCCTTGGGGGTGGCGATCACGGTCCTCGCCATCGTGAGCCAGTACTTCGTGCCCGAGCTCCTTCCCCCGGCGCGGGCCGTCTACGGGAGTCTCGTCGGGGACCTCCTGCTGATCTACGGCATTCCCGTGGCCGCCTTCTGCGCCCTGGTCGGCGTCGAGCCGCTTCGCCGATGGCGGGCGCGGACCCGCGTCGCGGTGTGGGAGGGATTGCGGTGGTACGGCCTCCTCTCGCTCCTCGCGCTGTTCGTGACCCTGGTCCTGGTCGCCGTCTACGAGGCAATCGACCCGAGCGCGCTCCAACTGTTGAACCGGACCCCGCCCCCTGTCGTGGCGGCGCAGCAGGACCCCTGGTTCTGGGTCGGGTTCTCCTTCGTCATCGGCGCGATCGAGGAGACGATCTTCCGTGGGTGGGTCTACGGGTTCTGGCGAGACCGCCCCGGGTCGTGGCTCATCCCGGCCACGTGGACGAGCGCCCTCTTCGCCGGAGTCCACCTCTACTACGGAACGACGTACGGCATCGCCGCGCCCTTGATCTTCCCGAACCTCTTCCTCGTCGGGTTCGCGTTCGCGGCGACGTACCGTCTCTCCACCGGCAACCTCGTCGTCGTCGCCCTCCTCCATGGGGCGTTCGACGCGTCGGCGTTCCTGACCCTGGTCAACACCGAGGCCGGGCTTCTCGCGAGGTACGGACTCGTGCTCGTGGGCGTGGTGATCGGAGTCGTCCACGCGCTCCGGCCCAGTGCGGGCGCGCCCGCACGACCGGACGGACCTGTATCTCTACCGCGCTGATCGACCCGGCGGGCGTCACTCGCTCGGGCTGAGGATGAGCTCGACCCAGACCTTATCGGGACCCTCGTAGTACTCGAGCTCGGTCTTTCCCCGCCAGCGGATCTCGTCGACCTTGCGGCCCCCCGCCTTTCGAATCCGCCGGCCTGCGGCTGCGAGGCTCTGGACGCGGAGGCCGATGTGGTCGAGGCCCTCGCCGGGAACGAACGCGCTCGCGTAGCGAGAGCCCTTCGGGTACCAGTTGAGCTCCAGCCGCTGGCCCGTAGCTCGGTCCCCGAGAAGGACCCAGACGCCGCGATGGGACATCCGGCCGCGACGGAGCTCGACCAGACCCAAGCCCTCGGTGAAGAACCGGACCGAGCGCGCTAGGTTCGTCACGCGAATGCCGGTGTAGTCAAGGTACATGGTGCGCGGGAGGGGACTGTTCCTCTTAGCCGTTCACGGGGCGGTCGTTCCCGTCAGCATGAAGAACCGGGTCCCGTTCCCTTCGCGATGACCCCGACCGATCCCGAGCTGCGCTCCGTCCTTGAAACAGCCCGGACGATCGCCGTGGTCGGGCTCTCCGACAAGCCCGACCGCGATTCCAACGAGGTGGCGCGCTACCTCCAATCGCAAGGGTACCGCATCGTTCCGGTGAACCCCATGGTCCCGGAGGCGCTGGGCGAGCGCTCGTTTCCGTCCGTCTCCGCGATCCCGGGAAACGTCCGGGTCGATATCGTGGACATCTTCCGCCGGAGCGATCAGGTGGCCCCCATCGTGGACGATGCGATCGCGCGGCACGTGCCCACGGTCTGGATGCAGCTCGGGGTCGAGAACTCCGAGGCGGCGGCGAAGGCGCGCAAGCTCGGGATGACCGTCGTCGAGAACCTCTGCATTATGGTGCAGCACCGACGCCTCGGGATCCGACCGACTGGCCGGGGCTGAACGCCGTGTCCGCAAGCACGCCCACCCCGAGGCCGACCCCCACCGCCGCGGCCGCATCGACCCCGCCCATCCCGCGAACCGGAAAGCTCGTCGATCGCGGCGTCGTGCGACGCGACAGCGTGCGAGCGGAGGTCTGGGATCTCGTCGGCCGAGCGAAGGTCCTCGGCGACGCCGACGTGGGCCGGGTGGCGACGGAGGGGACGGTGGTCGTCGGCGGAGGCGTTTCCGCCGACACCGTCTCGGCGCGGGGGACCCTGGACGTTGCCGGGCCCGTAGAGGTACGATCCTCCCTGGAGTGCGACGGGACGTTCCGGGGCGGGGCGGCCGTCCACGCTTCGGACGCCGACCTTCATGGGACCTCAAGGATCCTTGGCGAGATCCGGGTCGATCGCGTGCTACGCGTCCGCGGGTCGTTCTCGGCACCTTCGGTGAAGGCAGGCGAACTGACCCTGCGGGGCGAAGCTCACGTGCCAGGAAGGGTGACGGCGGAGCGGGTCTCCGCCGTGCTCGACGGGGATTCGGCGTTCGGGACGGTCGAAGCCCTATCGGTCCACCTCGAGGGACGGACGTCCAGCCCCGTCCAACGGCTCCTCGGCCACCGGACGACGGTCGTGGTCGACCGGGTCGAGGCCGACACGGTCGAGCTCGAAGCGGTCGAGGTGGGCTTCGTCCGCGGGACGGCGATCTCCCTCGGACGCGACTGCCACGTGGGTGCGGTCGAGGGGAAGGTCGTCCGGTGCCACCCTACGAGCCATGTGGGCCCCGAGTCCCGAACCCCGCCTCCGCCCGGGCTCAGCCGGTAGACCCCCCTCGGTGGCGCCCGTCGGCCTTTATTCCCCCCGCTGCGTCGCGCCCGATCGTGGCGCCCGAGGGGGAGGAGTTCGGAACCCCGTCCGCGGTCGAGGTCCAGGGGCGGGTGCTCGCCTACTGGGAGCGAACCGGTGTACCGGCGCGGGTGCTCTCCGGTCCGGCGAGCGGACCGATCTTCCGATTCACCGAAGGTCCGCCCACGGCGAACGGCCCCCCGCACGCGGGCCACCTCGTCGCTCGGACCCTCAAGGACCTTCAGCTACGCTACCGGAGAATGCGAGGGTTCCGCCTCGTGAGCTCGATGGCGGGGTGGGATTGCCATGGCCTGGCGGTCGAGCTCGAGATCGAGAAGCGGAACGGCCTACGATCCCATCACGACATCGAGTCGTTCGGGGTCGAACGGTTCTGCGAAGCCTGTCGGGCCGATACCCTCCGGGTCGCGTCGGTCTGGCAGGAGATGAGCCGCCGGCTCGGCTACTGGCTCGACTACGACCGGGCGTACCGCACGATGGACGCCCCGTACATCGAGAGCGTCTGGTGGTCGCTGAAGACGCTGTTCGACCGAGGCCTCCTCGAGAAGGGCCACTACGTCCTCCCCTACTGCCCCCGGTGCGAGACGTCCCTCTCGTCCCACGAGGTCGCCCAGGGGTACCACGAGACGACCGACCCGTCCGTGACGGTCCGCTTCCCGCTTTCCGCTCCGGCCGGGGCTCGTCGCGACCTCCTCGTCTGGACGACCACGCCGTGGACGCTGCCCGCGAACCTCCTCGTCGCGGCGCGGGAGAACGTCGAGTACTCCGTGGTGAAGGATCCGGGAGGCACCGAGGTCGTCCTCGCTTCGGCTGCGGTCCCCCGCTACTTCCCCGAGGGAGCCGACGTGGTCGCGCGGCTCACCGGGCGGGACCTCGCGGGGGCGACGTACCGGCCCCCGTTCGACACCCCGGGCCCGGCGCCCGGTCGCCATCGCATCGTGCTCGACGATTTCGTTACCGTCGAAGAAGGCACGGGGTTCGTCCATGTCGCGCCCAGCTTCGGCCCGGACGACCTGAGGATCGGTGCGCGCGAGCGGGTCGGGGTGTTCGACCCTCTCGACGGGAGGGGCCACTTCACCGACCAGGTGCCGCTGGTCGCGGGAAAGGCGTTCAAGGTCGCGGACCCGATCCTCGTCCGCGACCTCGAGGACCGGGGCCTCCTCTTCCGGTCGGGCTCCGTCCGCCACACCTACCCGTTCTGCTGGCGGTGCGACTCCGCTCTCCTCTACCGCGCTCTCGACTCGTGGTTCGTCCGCACGTCCCGCGTCACGGAGGGCCTCGTCCGGCACAACCGGTCGGTCCTCTGGATTCCGTCGAGCTACCGGGACGGACGGTTCGGGAACTTCCTCACGGAAGCGAAGGACTGGGCGCTCTCCCGAAGCCGCTACTGGGGCACTCCCCTCCCGATCTGGGTCTGCGAGGCGGGGCACGCGACGTGCGTGGGCAGCTTCGCCGAGCTCGCTGAGCGCGCCACGGGGCCGCTCCCCCAGCCGTTCGATCCCCACCGCGTCACGGTCGACCGCCTGGTCGTGCGTTGCCGGACCTGCGGTCACGACGCCCGTCGGGAGCCGTACACGATCGACGCCTGGTACGACGCCGGAGCGGCCCCGTTCGCCCAGTTCCACCATCCGTTCGAGCCCGGCCCGTTCGACCCGCACGCCCCGCTCGACTACGTCGCCGAAGGGCTCGACCAGACGCGAGGTTGGTTCTACACGCTCCTCGTGCTCGCCGTGGCGCTGTTCGACCGGCCGGGGTACCGGACCTGCATCACGACCGGCCTCGTCCTGGACGAATCGGGACGCAAGATGTCGAAGTCGAAGGGGAACGCCCTCGAGCCGCTCACGATGCTCGAGAGACTTGGCGGGGACGCCGCGCGCTGGGGGTTCCTCACGCTCGATTTCACGGAGCCGATGCGGGTCTCTGAAGCCGGAATCGAGAAGGCGGCCGCGCGCACCCTAGGAACGTTGCGGCACGCGGTCGCCTTCCACCTCGAGAACGCACGGGCCGACGGACTCCTCCCGTGCCGGGAGCGGCCGACCCCCTCCGGAGTCCTCGATCGCTGGCTCCTTTCACGCCTCGAGGGAACCCGCTCGGCGGTCGAGACGTCGCTCGAATCGTTCGACCCCCGGGGTGGGGTCGCGGCGGTCCGGGGGTTCGTGGACGACCTGTCCACGTGGTACCTGAGGCGCTCTCGCCCCCGGTTCTGGGGAGAGACGTCCTCCGCCGACCGCCATCACGCCCATGGTACGCTCTCGTACGCCCTCCTCGGCCTCGCGCAGACCGTCGCTCCTCTACTCCCGTTCACGGCCGAGTGGGTCCACCAGGAGGTCGGGGAGCTGGGGTTCGCCACGGCCGAGAACTCGGTCCATCTGACGTCCTGGCCCTCGGAGCTCGCGCCCCGCGACCTCCCGATCGAGAGGGGGATGGACGAGCTCCGGGGCCTGGTCGAGGTCGGACGGGAGCTTCGGCAACGCGCGGGGGTGAAAGCCCGGGTCCCCCTCCTCGAGCTGGTCGTCTTCGGAGCGCCAGGCCCCGACCTCTCGGGTCTGGGCGAGGAGGCGACCGCCCTCCTCGCGAGCGAGCTGAACGTGCGCCGGGTCGTCCGAGCTCCGGAGTCGACCCGCTCCCAGTACCCGGACGCCGACTGGGTCGTCCGGGAGGCCAACGGCGTGCCACTGGCAGCGCTGCCGCGGCGACCGACGGAGGAACTCCTCGAGGAGGGCCTCGCCCGCGAGGTGGCGCGACGACTCCAGCAGCGTCGAAAGGAGATCGGCCTCCGCTACAGCGAGCGCGTGCGGGTCGAGGTCTCGGTCGGGGGACCGCTGCGGCGGGCCGTCGAGCCCCGGCGCGAAGCCCTCGCGAAGGAGCTGCTCGCGGACTCCCTCGTGCTCGTGGACGGCCCGCTCACGCCCGGCCCCGAGGTCGGAACGTGGGAGTTCGAGGGGTTCAGCTTCTCGGCGCGGGTCGTTCGCTCGCAGGGCGGGCCTCCGCCCTGACGGGAGCGACCGGGCCGAACGGCTCCCGCTCGGAGAAGACCTCGGCTTCGAACCGTCGCACCCGAACCCCCGGAAACCGCCAGGCGCCGGCGGCGAGCCCCGCCTTCTCGCACGTTCCGTCGAGGAACTCCTCGGCGGTCCAGCCCTGTTCGGGAGCGACCTGGGGAAGGAGAAGTCCGCTCCTTCCGTCCATCTCAACGACCAGCCCGTCGCGGCCGACGCGGATCGAGCGGGCGATCGCCTCGGGTCCGGTTCCGTCGACAGGAGCGGGCACCGTGAGAACCGACACCTCGAACGTCAGCCGCTCGAGCTCGGCGATCGTAACGGCGGGGAACCGGGGGTCGTCGAGCGCCGCCGAGACGGCCGCGCGCGCGATGGCGGACCGCAAGGGGAGCACCGGCATCGGGTACCCGATGCACCCGCGAAGGAGCCCGTCGGGGTAGCGCTTCAGCGTGACGAACGCTCCTCGTGGCCGCTCGAAGGCGGGGGAAAGGCGGGTCGGCGGGTCGGAACGGTCGGTCCCGCCGAGGGTCTCCGTGACGGCCCGACGCGCCAGCCGGACCGCCGTGGCCCCTTCTTCCGCGCCCAACACGGAGGACGTACCGCCAGCGAGCGCAAAGGCGCTTCGACAGTCCGGGCGGACCTTTTATAGCGGGGTCCCGTCGCCGCCCTCCCCATGCCGTTCCCCGAAGCGATCGACCGGCTGCTCAACAAGAAGATCTGCATGAACTGCTCGGCGCGAAACCCGCCGAAGGCGGTCCAGTGCCGCCGGTGCGGCTACAAGGGGCTTCGCGTCAAGTCGCGCGAGCGCGCCGGTAAGACCGCGTAATCCACCCCTCAACGGACGGGCCCGGGACCCGGCCCGCGAGCGGGCGGTCCCCAAGGGCCGGCTCGGGACTCCCGTGCGATCGCGAGCCTCTTCTCGGCAAGGAAGAGGAGGTTACGGACCCCGTCCCGCCAGCTCTGGAGCTTGGGACGGCCCGAGCGCTCGCCGTACCGGATCGGTACCTCAACGAACCGGAGGCCCCGGAGGACCACCTCGATCTTCAACTCCTCGCTGAGGGCCATCCCGTCCTGGGTAAGGTGGACCCGCTCGAGCACTTCCCGACGGAACACCCAGAACCCGCTTTGGGTGTCGGCGATCGTTCCCCCGGGAAGCTCCCGGAGGAACCGGTGGTAGGCGAGCCGCAGGAACAGGTTGAGCACCCAGTTCCCGATCCGGTGCTCGGTCGTCATCGAACGGCGGGAGACCTGAGCGATCCGGTCGCCCGAGAGGAAGTCGACCGGCTCGTCCCTCAAACGGCGCACGAGCGAGGGGATCGTCTCGACAGGGTACGTCCCATCGCCGTCCGCCGTCGCAACGACCGCGCCCTTCGCCTCCGCGAAACCGGTCTTGTACGCCCGGCCGTAGCCCCGCCGGGGCTCGACGACGACCCGGGCCCCTCCGGCGGCGGCGATCGCCGTGGTGCCGTCGGTCGAACCGCCGTCCACGACGAGAACCTCCCAGTCGACGGGGTCGTCCCGTAACATCGAGCGGTTCGCCTCCTCCGCGGCGTCCCGGAAGCTCCGGAGGACCTGTGCGATCGACGAGGCCTCGTTGAGGGTCGGGATGACGAGCGTCGCACGCATGGAGGCACGAAACCGAGCCCGACGACCACTTAAGGGCCTCCGGGTGCTCGACGCCGCTACGACCCGTTCGAGCTCCCGACGCCGGCCGGTCCACCGACCCTCCCGCCGACGGGGAAGCTTCCCCACGACGGCCGACGTCGGGATCTGGGCGACCGGCCCGACTGCGGCGTCCCTCCTCGAGGGGCTAGGCCTCGCCCTCTACGCGCTCACGACCGACCTCCGCGGCGTGCGCCCGCGGGAGGAGCGCACCGTCGAGGCCTCGGCCGACGACGGTCCGGGGCTCGTGGTCGCGTTCCTGGGTCAACTGCTCCTGCTCGAGGACGACGACGGGTTCGTCGGACGGTCGATCCGCGCGAAGGTCGTGAGCCAGCCTCCGTGGAGCGCGAGCGCCCGCGTCCGGGGGGAGACGTTCGACCCGGCGCGGCACGTCGCCCGCACCGAGGTGAAGGCGATCACGCTCCACCGACTCGTCTTCGACCCCGGGCGAGGGCGCGCCAGGGTCATCGTGGACATCTAGCGGACGGGCCTACGGCATCCGTTCGACGAGCGCGCGGAGCGAGGCTCCGGAGGCCGGCAGCCGGCCCGCCTTCGAAAGGATTCTCTCGAGACCGGCGAACACCGCGAAGAGGTCCGGCCAATCGGCGATCCCCATGTGGCCGATCCGGAAGATCTTCCCGACGAGCGCCTCCTGGCCTCCTTGGACCAGGACGTGGTACTCTCGCTCCAAGACCTTGCGGAGCTCCGCGTCACCCATCCCCGGCGGGTTGCGGATCGCTGTCACGGTGTCGGAGGCCCACCTCCGCTCGGGGAACAGCTCCAGGCCGAGGGCGTCCACCGCGGCCCGGGTCGCCTCCGCGAGGCGGTGGGTCCTCTCGAGCCGGCAATCGAGGCCTTCCTCCTTGAGGAGGAGGAGCGCTTCGCGAAGGGCGAGGAACAGAGGGATCGCCGGCGTCCACGGGGTGTCGTTCTTCTCGATCGACTTGAGGTGCTTTGCGAGGTCGAGGTAGAACGCCCGGGGCTGGAGGGCGGCGACGGCGCGGTCCGACAAGTGGACGAGGGCGAGGCCGGCGGGCGCCGCCAGCCCCTTTTGGGTCCCCGCGACGACCGCGTCGATCCCCCATGCCTCGATCGGGACCGGGATACCCGCGACCGCGCTGATCCCGTCGACCAGGAACAGCGCCCCCGAGGCGCGGACCGCCGGGGCGATCGACGCGAGGTCGTTGGCGAGGCCCACGCTCGTCTCGTTGTGGACCACGCAGACCGCCCGGACATCGCCCTTCGCGAGCTCGGCGAGGACGGCCTCGGTAGGGAGAGGTTGGCCCCAGGGAGCCGAAAGGGTGGTGACGTCGGTCGAGACGCGGCGCACGAGCGCGTCGGTCCGCTGTCCGAAGTTGCCGTTGGTGACGACCAAGGTCCGGCCCTTCGACGGGACGAGCCCGGAGTAGACCGCCTCGAGACCCGCCGTCCCGCTCCCGGAGAGGATCACCTGGTGGCCCCGGACGCCGAACAGGACCGGGAGGAGCTCGCGGATCTCCTGGACGATCCCGTGGAAGTAGTCGCCTCGGTGGTTGAGCGACGGCGTCGACATCGCGCGGAGGACCCTCGGGTGGATCCGGACGGGTCCGGCGATCAGGAAGGTCGCTGTCTCGGGATCGAACGTCATCGCGGGGCTCCGGCGGGCGCCACGAGGGAGGCGAGCGGCTCTCCCCGCAGGGCCCGGAGCACCTCGCTCACGATCTCCGCCCCTGCGCGGCGCTGCCCCTCCTCGGTCAGGGCGCCCACGTGCGGGGTGGGGATCACCCGGGGGTCGTCGAGGAGCTCGCGGTTCGTGGGGGGCTCCGTCTCGAAGACATCGAGGGCGGCTCCGGCGAGGCGGCCGGAGCGTAGGGCAACGAGGAGGGCGGCCTCGTCCACGAGCGCTCCGCGCGCGACGTTGACGAGGTAGGCGCCCGGTCGTAGGCGCTCGAACGCTCGAGCGTCAATCAGATGGCGGTTCTCCTTCGTGAGCGCGGCGTGGAGGCTCACGATGTCCGCGGAGCCGAGCAGGGTCTCGAGCCCCACGAGCTCGGTCGTGTCGCCCGAGCGGGTCACGAACGGGTCGTAGGCGATGGCCCGGGCCCCGAACGGAGCGATCCGGCGCGCGACCTCGCGCGCGATACGGCCGTACCCGACGAACCCGACGGTCTTTCCGGAGAGCTCATGCCCGTGAGCTCCCCGTTCCCACCGGCCCGCCCGGGTCGATGCGATCGAGCCCGAGAGACCCCGGACGAGGAGGAGGTAGAGCGCGACCGTGAGCTCGGCCACGCTGATCGCGGCGGCGCCGGGGGCGTTGACGACACGGATCCCCCGCGCCTCCGTCGCCGTGAGGTCGATGTTGTCGACGCCCACGCCCGCGCGCGCGACGAGCTCAAGCTTCGGCGCCTTCGCGAGCAGGTCCGCCGTCACCTTCGTGCGGCTCCGGACGATGAGTCCCCACGCCTCCCCCAAGTGCCGGGGCAGGTCCGCGGGGCTCTGGCTGGCGTCCAGCACCCGGCACGGGCCGGCCCGCAGGGTCTCGAGCGCCGAACGATCGATCGGGTCGGCGATAACCACGAGCCGTTCCGTCGCCACCGGCCGTCCGAGCGACGGGGGCGTAAAAAGCCGTTGGGCTGACCGGGGCCCTAGGGTCACCGGGTCTTCGGAACCGGCGTCCGCTCGAGGGCCGTGCGGGCGATCGCCTCGCCGCGCACGCCGCGGATCCACGGTTCGGGCTTGACGATCACCCGATGCGAGAGCGCGGATTCGACGAAGATCTTCACGTCGTCGGGAAGGACGAAGTCGCGGCCGCTGAGGAGCGCGCGGGCGCGGGAGACCTTCTGGAGCGCGAGGGCGCCTCGGGGCGACGCGCCGACCTCGACGCGCGGGTCGTCGCGGGTCGCCCGGACCAGGTCGACGATGTAGCCGACGATCGAGGGGTCGATCTCCACCGACTCGACGGCCTGCTGCAAGGCCTGGAACGACGCGACGTCCGCGACGCGCGGGACCTCCACGTTGTCCTCCTTGCGCGCCCGGCGCCGCGTGAGGATCGAGCGTTCTTCCTCGAGGTCAGGGTACCCGACCCGGAACCGCAGAAGGAACCGGTCGACCTGAGCCTCGGGCAACGGATACGTCCCTTCGAGCTCGATCGGGTTCTCGGTCGCGATCACCAGGAACGGCTTGGGGAGCGGGTACGTCGATCGCTCGCTGGTGACCTGGTGCTCCTGCATCGCCTCGAGGAGCGCCGACTGGACCTTGGGGGGGGCCCGATTGATCTCGTCCGCAAGAAGGATGTTCGTGAAGAGGGGCCCCTTGCGGAACTCGAACCCGCCCTTGGAGGCGTCCAGGATCTCGCCCCCGGTGATGTCGTGGGGCAGGAGGTCCGCCGTGAACTGGACGCGCTGGAACTCGAGCCCGAGCGCCTGAGCGAACGATTTCGCCATCAGGGTCTTCCCGAGACCCGGCAGGTCCTCGATCAGGATGTGGCCGTCCGCGATGAGGCCGGTGAGGATCGTCTCCACGGCTTGGACCCGACCGACGACGGCGACCCGGACCGACGACCGGATCTTCTCCGCGAGCGCTCGAGCCTCGGCTGCCTTCATCGCCCGACCCCGAGAGGGGAGCCGCCGACGTATAAAGTCCGACCGTTCGCCCTCCGGACCGCCGCTGTACCCCGACCGTAACGATCCGCGTCACCGTAGGCGAACGCCCTCTCGGCGGTCTGACCCCGGTCGGGGATGTCGGGCGCCGGGGTTGTCCTCGCGTCATTCTCGGCGGACGACCCGTCCGCATGGAGTCGAGAGGGACCCTTCGTCGGCACCCGGGCGCGGCGCGTGGCCGCGGCCGTCCGTTCAGCGCACGGCCGACCTAAGGGTTTGCGGACCGGTTCCGGTCGAGGATGTCCGGCCGCCCGAAGAACACAGCGAGGAGGACGACCGCGAACACGAACAGACCGGCGGCGACCCCGACGACGGCGTCCCTCGACGGGAGGAGGAGGGCGCTGGTCCCGGCAATCCCGACGACGAAGGCGGCGATGAGCAGCGACGGGGCCGCTCGCCGGGCGCCTCCGGGAACCTCGAGCGGATCGCCGGCGAGCCAAGCGAGCAAGGCGAGGCTCGCGAGCCCGCCGAACACGATGGCGCCCGGGGTCCCGGCCGCTCTCGCCGCGAGGACGAGGAGGGCGGCCAGCACGACCACGACGGCGAACTCCCGTGCGCGATCGGGGAACCGGGCGCGCGCGACGGACGCGATCACGACGCTCCCGAAGGCGATCGCGAAGCCGATGTACCAGAGGAACGAAGTCCCGAGCGAGAACAGGAAGAGCGCGCCGGCCAGGAGGAGGTCGAGGGGGCTCCCGCGGAGCGCGGTCCTTGCCCACGACCGCGGGGCGCTCAAACGACCCTCCGGCGCCGCGGTTGTTGGAGGAAGCGGATGAGTCCCTCGAGGGACCAGAAGTTGCTCCAGTCGACCACCGGAGCGTAGTACCACGTTCTCGCGATGGAGGTCTGGCGGTCGAGGAGATCGATCCGTGCGGCGAGCCTCTCGTCCGCGGGATCGAGGCGCACCGTCACCGAAACGAACCCGAGGGGGGACGGGCTGAGGACCACGACCGGATACCCGCGGCGGGTCAGGTATGGAACGAGCTCGGACGCCGCGTCACCGGAGAGGCTGGAGAGGAGGAGCACCGTGATCCCTTGCGGGAAGTAGCGCCCGAGGCTGATGGCGCACCGTTCCGCAGGGCCGGACAGGGCAGCACGCCGTGTCGCCAGGATGGCGCGCTGGATGCGGATCCGTTGGTTGCGTCCCCCCGCCAAGGGGATCGCCTGCACGAACTCGCCGAACGCGGCGTACCCGACGCGGTTCTTCGCCCGAAGGAACGACTCCCCGACGCCGATCGCGGCCGCCCTCGCGACCCCGAGGATACGGTCGTCGACGATCGCGCCCAGCGGCGTCGGCCGGGCGTCGAGCAGAATCACGACGTCCCCCGTCCGGTCGAGCTGATACTCGTTGGCGAGCGGGCGCCCCGCCCGCGCGGTCGCGATCCAGTTGATGCGCCGGGGCGGGTCGCTCGGGTCGGCGTCCCGGATGCTGAAGAACTCGCCGCTCGCGCCGATCCTGCGCGATCGGGTATCGCCGGGTAGCGGAAGGGTCCGGTCGAGGCGGACCGCTCCCATGCGCAGCACATCCGGCGGGGGGCGTTCGACCACAAGCTCGGAGCGGCTCCCGGCCGCGGGACGCTGGACCAGCCCCATCGAGTCCTGCCAGACCACGGTAGGAGCCGGAACGATCGAGACCGTGGGCCAGAGGGAGCTCCATCGGAACGTGAACCCCGCGCCGTCGGGGGCGGGCGAGTACTCGGGGTTGTCGGACCCGAGGAGGTCCCCCGGCCGGTCGACGAGGACGTGGAGCTCGGACGCCCGGGACACGGTGTCGGTCCGCAGCCGTCCCGCGAGCCGAACCTCGGTCTCGGAGCCCTGGACCTGCCACTCGAGGTCGGCTCGGAACGGCGGGGCGGGCCCCGTCATGGCGGCGGCGATCGGGGCCACGAGCAACGGAAGCCCGACGAACACCGGAACGGGGTCGCGGGTCGCGATCGCGACGAGAAGGAGCGCGGTCCCGGCCCCGAGGAGGAGCCAAGCGCGCGGGGTCCAGCGGAGGCCCGCCGAGGGGGCGGTCGGGGCTGGGGTCACGGGGCCTTCTCGATCTCGTCCAGACGGGAGGCGACGTGCCGGCGGAACTCCTCGAGAGGTAGGCTGACGATCCGTCGGACTTCCGCGGACGGGCGGACCGGAAGTTCGGGATGGGCCCCCCTCCGGTCGAGCCGGTCGAGGAGGTGGAGGATCTCCTCTCGCCCGGTGCGCCCCTCAAGGAACAGGGGGCGCACGCCCCGGGGCGGCTCGCGCTCGGGCGTCACGCGGGTGCGCGTGGCCGAGGGGGCGCGACGAACGGCATCGAAGAGGGCGACTCCCGCGGCGATCACGGCCACCGCGGCCAGGGGTACGGCCACTCCCAGCTCCGTTCTCCCGAGGATGGAGCCTACGGCCGCCAACGCGGCGACGACGACGAAGATCCAGTGGAACGGCCGGGTCACAGCGCCGCCCCGACCCGCGTGAGGTCCGCCTCGGCGGCACCGATCGCGTCACGCGCCCTGACCACCGCGTCGGGGCTCAGCGGGTGGGAGGAGTATCGTGCTTCCTCAAAGAGGCGGGTCAACGCCTCCGCCGCCGACGGTCGGACGCCGAGCGGCACGAGATGGCTCGCGCGAATCTCCTCCGCTGTGGAGAAGGAGACGTCGCCGACGAGCGGTGTCACGCGCACGAGGAGGCGGTCGTACAGCCTCACGATGACCGCCCGGGGGTCGCGCCCTTGGTCCAATTCCGTTGCCGCAGCCGAGAACGCCTTCAGCGTCTCGAGCCCGTCGTCCGAAGGACGGACGTCTCCCGTCACGCCCCCGCGCCGCCGTTCCGCGCGAACGAGCAGGAGCGGGATCACGACCGCCGCGAGTCCGATACCCACGGCGGCGACGACGACATAGGGGAGCGCCGTCGCCACGCTGAGCGGCGGTCCGACCCCGGTCAGGCTCCCGTTTCCATCGCCGCCATGAGAGCTGCTGTTGTTCCCAGGGTTACTACTGTTGTTGGCGGGGGGCGGTTGGTACTGCGAAAGCGGGGTACAGAGGCAGCCCCCGCTCCCCGCGAAATGGGCGATCGGGAGGAAGGCGAGCCCTAGCATGAGGATCACCGCGGCGTAGACGAGCATCTTGCCCGCCAGGGGCGCGGTGTGCTCCTGGAGGCGCCGAACGATCACCGCACCGAGCCCGAGGGCCAGCGGTAGAACGAAAAGGATCCCCCAGACGAAGTAGGGAAGCTCGATCTGAAGCCCGGGGCCCGAGGTCGGCTGAGCGACGGGCGTGGCACCCGCGAGGAGCGCCGCCCCCGCACCGGCGGCCAGCGCTACGCCCACGAGAGCGACCAGCGCGGGAGAGGCCCACCTCCTCGCTGCCATCGAACGAGGACCCCTCCTCTCTAGGGCCGGGGCGGCCGATAACCCCTTCCGGGCCGCACCCGCGGCTTCGTCCGTCACGGAGAGCTTTCCGGAGGCGGACCCTTCGCCAGAAGGTAGAAGCCCCGGCGTTCGTGCTCTTCCGTGATCACCGCGAAGTCGTCCACCACGTACCCCAGGTCCTGCGCGGCCCGAAAGGCGTCCCGGACTGCGTGGCGCCACCGACGCAGTGACGCCGGTTCGTGCTCGCGGATCGACTGGAGGTCGAAAGGGACCTCGAGATGGGCGCTCGCACCGCTCGGCTCGGAGACCGCCGTCGGGAGGCGAAGCCCGCTCTCCCCCGTCTCGGTCTCCACGATCGCCCCGGAGGTCCTCCATCGCTGGAGGGCCTGATCTCGAGTCGGACCGACGCCCGCCAAGCGTTGCTCGACCGAAGGGGTCGCGATCTCCCAGCGGACCCGGAGCCGGTCCGTCTCGAGCCCGCCGCCGGCGTCGTCCGGTGGCTGGCCGTAGTAGTGAGTGAAGTACCGATCCGGGGATCCCCCCAACTTGCGAACGGAGAGCCACGCAGCACGGCTCGAGAGCGGATCGAACGCCCACCGGACCTCGTCCAGTCCCTGCCGGAGCACCTCGTCGCGGAGGAACGCCGCCAACCGGTACCCTACGTGGTGGTTCTGGTACTCGGGACGGACCACCGTAAGGTGCGCGTAGTAGTAGAGGGTCGTCCCATCCCAGCCCAGGGTCGCGACGCAGCAACCCGCGAGGTAGATGTCCGCGAAGGCGCCCGCGACGACCCCGCCGTTGTCCTGGAGGACTCTCTGCAGGCTCGCGGGCACGGCTGCGGTCGACTCCACGTCGGAAATGGACCGCTGGAGGTCCTCCGCTTGGCGGAACTCCTCGGGCTTCTCGAGCCGTCGGAACCGGAACCCGCGGACCCGGTCTTCCCCGTGGGCCGCCGTCACGACCGGACGACGGGGGTTCGGTACTTAACCCGACCGAACCGCGGCGTGGGAGCGTCTACCGCCGAACGTGAAGCTCCGCGCTCTTCTCCTCGTAGCGTTGGACGTCCAACGGAGTCAGGTCCCAGAGCAGGTCCTCCATCTCGGGGATGTTCCGGAGGAACTCCGCCTTGCTCTTCGTGAGCATCAGGTGCTCGAACCGGCGTCGCGCCACGGCGTAGCTCCCCACGAGGTAGGCGCCAACGATCGCCACGATCGGCCCGACCACGATGAACACCAGGTTGTAGTTCGCCGTCGGCTGTTCCGTCGCCGAGTCGATCGCCGGGAACGGGCCGACGGTCTGGAGCGGAGTGAACGCTCCCACGGCCAGGATCGACAACAGGACGCCGATCGCCAGGACGAAGCCCGAGACGAGGGCCCGGTAGGTCCGCAGTCCGTGGCGGAGCCTGCGCTCCAACGGTACCGGGGCCGTATCGAGGGACATGCGAGCGGCGGCACGCCCCTCCCCTTAAGAACCTATTCGCCGCCGCGCGTCGGACCCCGTGCCAGTGGATTGCGGGCCGACCGGGCTCCAACCGTGAGGGGGAACCCGTTAGATCGCCGTACCTCGGCCCTGACTCGCAGGCGGTGGGTCCTCCCCCTTCCGACGGTCCGCTGTCTACACCTCACCATGGGCTAGGGCGTGGCGATGGCGATCGAACGCACCGGGTCCCGAGAAGAAACGAGCTTGGTTGGCGGACCCCCGGTTCGGTCGCTTCTCCGGCCATCGCGCTCCGGGATCGATCGATGATTGTCCGGATGCGGTCGGGTGCCGGTGAACGGAGCTACCGTTCGTTTCGCGTCAACGGCCGGTCGGAAGACCCCGGAGGGGTCCGTCCGTAGAGGGCCGGAGCCTCGCGCAAAGGTGGGGTCGTTGAGGCGGGGGCGGGTATCTCCGAGAGAAGCGGCCGGAAGCGATAGTAGGTGTATCCCGCCACGAGCAGGACGAGGACAGGACCTACGACGGTCGCAACCGCACCTCCCAGTGGGGAGAGCCCGAGGAGGAAGAACCCCACCGCCCCAAGAAGCGCCCCGCGCCACGGTCCTCCTCCCGAACCGAAGCGCGACCCTAGCAGTCTGAGAGACACGAGCGCTCCCGCGACCTCGAGCGCGACCACGGCGAGCGATTCGAACGCGGTAGAGAGGACAACCACCGCGGTGACGGACGCGAAATCCCCTGGGATCGAGGCGACTATCGTGAGCGCAAGGACCCCTCCGACCGCGGCCCGGAACCCGATCGCGTAGAACGGCCCGCTCAGCCCCGATCCCCAGTAGCGGGTCCTGAGGATCGCCCGCTGGGCGAGTTCTGTTCCTGCGACCAGGAGCCCGAGAGACACCAGCGCCCCGGGGAGCGCTCCGTTCGCCATGGATGCGAGGAAGAGCAGGAAGGCGACCGCGAGCGGGACGCCCACGAAGAGGCCGACGGTATACGCCGCGACCTCCTTGCGTTCGTCGAAGCGCGTCTCGGGGACCTGGGGCGTCGCAAACCGGCCTACTTCCCAGTAGACGAATCCTCCCGAGAGGGCCACACCGACCAGACCTCCGAGGAACACGGACGGGGCGACCATCGTCAATCGACCTTCCGCCCGCAGGCGAGGAAGCCCGTGTGACCTAGCATGTCGAAATCAGGGCGCGTCCCTCCCTCGCCCACGTGGAGGGAGCGCTCGATCAGCTCCACGGCTCGCACTTCGTCGTACCGCAACGTCCGCAACGTCCGGACGGTCCGCTCGAGCTGGTTGTAGGTGGGCGTGTAGGTTGCTACCCACCCACCGAACGCGAGCGCCCCTCGCGCCGACGCGAGGACCTCCCAGGGCTCCGGGAGGTCGAGGAGGACGCTCCCCACATCCTCCACGTCCAGGCCGTCTCTAACCACGTCCCGTTCCCGGAAGGTTACCCGGTCGTCGAGCCCCGCCCTTCGAACGTTCTGCCGCGCGGCCTCCAGGAAATCGGCCCGACGCTCGTAGGTCGTCACCCGGCCGCCCGGGCCCACCGCCGTGGCGAGCGCGATCGTGAGCGCTCCGCTCCCGGCTCCGGCCTCGGCCACGCGACCCCCCGGCTGGACCCCCGCGAGGTAGGCAAGGTAGACCGCGTCCTTGGGCGTGACGATCTGGGCGCCTCGGCGAACGGAGGCGATCTGGTCCGAGAGGGAAGGCCTCAGAAGTCGGTGCTCGGACCCGAGCCAGACGACCTCGCCTCCGGGCTCGCGACCGATCTGGTTCGAAAGATCGATGACCCCGTCCACCCCGATCGGTTGGGCTCCCGACAGGACTCGCAGAAGGACGGAGGGGGCACCGGACCGTTTCAGCACGGCGACCTCGCCCTCGCGCCACGGTTCGCTCATCGGCCGGAGGTCGACCTCGGTATCCCGACGGCGACCGTTCGGTAATAACGCCGCGCAAGAGAGATCGTCGCGCAGCCTACGCCCGCCCGTCTCCGTCACCCAGCGCTAGCGATGTCGGGGTGCTCGGGCGTGGCTTTAAAGGCGGCAGGTTAATCCAGCGGGGGCGAAGGGTCCGCTCTCGAACCGCAAGGGTCGCCAGCAGATCGCACCGAGCGAGTACCGGAGAGTTTCACCCCGTGCGGGCATAGTGTAGTCTGGTTATCACATAGGCTTGCCAAGCCTATAACTCGGGTTCAAATCCCGGTGCCCGCACTGCCCTCACGTTGATCGTAGGTGGGTCTCCCCTCGCGAAGCGGCGTGGCGGCACGCGACGTTGCGTGGTATCACGCTCTACGGTCGGCGCCGCGTGCGCGGCCGTTCTCGGGGCCGGTACGCCTGTCTCCAATCCGATCGCCCTGTCCCCGGTTGGCCTGAGCGCCCGGTCCGCTTCTCTCATGGCCCCGGCGGTTCGACGCCGCCCTTGGTTCTGGACGGTATTCTAGGGCCCGGTCGCCCCCTACGCCACCGGCAGTAGGCCCGCGATCCTCGAGATCGATCGTGGACCTTGATCCAGGAGAAGCGATGCGGCGGGTACGGGAGCAACCGCCGCCAAGAATCGGTCGGGTTCGAACGCGGCGACGGAATCGATGTTGGCTGATCCGGGATCTTTCGATCCGGAATGCGGTGAGCTGAGCTTCCGCGAAGTCCGCGCGAGAATGGCGGTGATGGGGTCGACCCGCGGGCCGAGATCCGCGACCCGTCATCCCGGCAGCATCTCGCTTGAGGAGCGGCCTAAGTGCCGGGGGGGTTGTCCGCGGGGTTCTCCTCGGTCGGCGTGTTCGAACCCTTCTTCGCAGGTCGCTTCTGGACCTCCGAGCTGATCTTTTCAAGCTCGGCAAAGAGCGAATCCAAATCCGGTCCGGCGCTAGGCGGGCTCGGCGCTTCCGGAGCGGGTGGAACGGCGGGGGGAGGAGTAGCGGGAGCCTCGGGTTCCAGGGGAATGGCAGCGGGGGCCGGTTCCTTCCATTCGGTTGGCGAGGGGGTGGCTAGTTCTTCCCAATCGGGAGGGACCGGACCGATCGGGGGTGCCGGGCCCGAGGCCTCGGCAGACGCCCCTCCCGCGGACGCAGGGCCCGACCATCCGGATACGGCTGCTCCGGCGCTGTGCCGCCGCCGTCGGCGCCAGAACACGAGCAGCATGGCCAGAACCACCAGCGCGATCAGAGCAACGATCGCCCAAATTGGCAATGGGAGGGAGGAGGTCGTACTTACCGGTGCCGGCTTCACGACCATGGTTATTGTAATCTTCGACACGCCGCCCACCGCGTCCGTCGCGTTGAGATAGAACGTGTACGTCCCCGCGTGCTGCGGGCTGAACGTGTAGGTCCCCCCGGAAGTTCCGGTGAGGTTACTGACCGACCCATTCTTCGTGAGTGTCCACGTGATCGGTGTGACCCCCCCCGTGAAGCTGTACGTTAGAGTCGACGTTTCGCCCACCTGCGTCGTCCCCGTACCCGAGCTCAGCGAGGCGACCAGCGCCACCTTCACGACCACCGTAGCCGTGACCTTCGAGACACTTCCCACTGCGTCCGTCGCGTTCAGGTAGAACGTGTACGTCCCCGCGTCCAGCGGGCTGAAAGTGTAGGTCCCCGCGGAAGCGCCCGTGAGGTTGCTGGCTGACCCGTTCTTCGTGAGGGTCCACGTGACCGGTGTCACCCCGTCCGTTAAGCCGTACGTTAGGGTCGACGACACGCCCACCTGCGTCGTCCCCGGGGTCGAGCTCAGCGAGGCGGCCAGCGCCGCCTTCACGACTACCGTAGTCGTGACCTTCGAGACGCTTCCCAATGCGTCCGTCGCGTTGAGATAGAAGGTGTACGTCCCACCGTGCAGCGGGTTGAAAGTATAGGTCCCCCCGGAAGCTCCCGTGAGGTTGCTGGCCGACCCATTCTCCCCCAGCGTCCACGTGATCGGTGTCACCCCGCCCGTGAAGGTGTACGTTAGGGTCGACGTCTCGCCCACCTGCGTCGTCCCCGGACTCGAGCTCAGCGAGGCGACCAGTGCCGCCTTCACCACCACCGTCGTCGTGACCTTCGAGACGCTTCCCACCACGTCCGTCGCGTTCAGGTAGAACGT
>Ga0187815_10000010_pt1 | contig 87626 bp, 83 predicted proteins | sample NC_S_5_FD_132962 | JGI IMG/M metagenome (GOLD analysis project Ga0187815, IMG submission 132962) | Wetland sediment microbial communities from Neuse River Estuary, North Carolina, USA - ASW-S_5 | ecosystem: Environmental > Aquatic > Freshwater > Wetlands > Sediment | place: USA: North Carolina... | reverse complement strand
GCGTCAACCTCGTCTCGGTGCTGGCGTGCACGCATGCGGCGCTGCCTTCGATGCAGGCGGCAGGTTTCGGGCGCATCATCAACATCACCTCGGAGGCCGCGCGGCTCGGCTCGAAGGGTGGGGCCGTCTATGCCGCGGCCAAGGGCGGGGTGATTGCCTTCACCAAGAGCGTGGCGCGCGAGAATGCGCGCTACGGCATCACGGCCAATGCCATTGCGCCCGGACCGATCCGCACGCCGATGCTGGAGCAGGCGGTGGCCGAGGGCGGCGAAAAGCTGCTGCGCGCGATGACCGACGCGACGCTGCTGCGGCGGCTGGGCGAGCCCGAGGAGATCGCGGCGGCCGCATTGTTCCTTGCCTCCGATCAGGCCTCGTACATCACCGGCGAGACGCTCGGCGTCTCCGGCGGCATGGGGCTCGGCGGATGACGGAGGCACCCGATGATATCAGGGCCGATCCGGTCGAGCGCGCCATCCGGCGCATCCAGTCGGTGTACGCCAGCTGGAATCGCAACACATCGGTGGCGCAGATGCGCAGCGATTGGGATGCGGCCTTTGCCGGCTGCACCGTGCCCGTGTCATGCAAGCCGGTCGCTGCCGGCGGCGTTGACGGCGAGTGGATTGTCCCGGCCGATGCGCCGCACGACAAGGCGATCCTCTATTTCCACGGCGGCGGCTTTCGTCTCGGCTCGGTCGCCTCGCACCGCGATCTGATCGCGCGGATTGCGCAAGGCAGCGGCTACCGCGTGCTCGCCGTCAATTATCGGCTGGCGCCGGAGCATCGCTTTCCGGCGGCGCTTGAGGATGCGCTCAAAGCCTATGACTGGATGCGCGATGCGGGCTTCGCGCCCGAAAACATCGCGCTTGCCGGCGATTCCGCCGGCGGCAACCTCGCGCTCACGCTCATGCTCTCCTTGCGCGATCGCGGCGCGCCGCTTCCCGCGGCCGCCGCGCTGATGTCGCCCTGGACCGATCTCGCCGCGACCGGCGCGAGCTACCAGAGCCGTGCTGCCGCCGATCCGATCCACCAGCGATCGATGATCCTGGCGCTGGCGAAGGGATTTTTGGGCGATGGCGGTGATATCAGAAATCCGCTCGCTTCGCCGCTCCATGCCGACCTCTGCGGCCTGCGGCCGCTCTTGATTCAGGTCGGCGACCGCGAGACTGTGCGGGACGACGCCTTGATGCTGGCGGACAAGGCGAAGGCCGCTGGCGTCGAGGTCGAACTGCAGGTCTGGGACGGCATGATCCACGTTTTCCAGATGTTTGCCGAGATCCCGCAGGCGCGAGATGCTGTCGCATCGATCGCGACCTTCCTGCGCCGGCACCTTCACCTGAGCGCCGAGAGGGCACGATGAATGTCATGAGCGCCGATCCCCGAGCTTCGAACGAGACGGAGTTCCACTTCGCCGAGCCACCGAACCTCTCCGAGGAGCTAAGAATGCTGCGCGAGCAGGTTCGCCGCTTCGTCGAGAAGGAAGTGGTGCCGCATGGCGAACAGTGGGAGCGCGACGGGAAAATCCCGCGCGAGATCTTTCGCCGCATGGGCGGGCTCGGCTTCCTCGGCATGCGTCATGAGACCGAATATGGCGGCACCGATATGGGCCCGCTCGCCTCGATGGTATTCGCCGAAGAACTCGGGCGCTCGACGTTCGGCGGCTTCACCTCGTCGACCCTGGTGCATTCCGACATGTCGGCGGTGCACATCACCTTGCGCGGCACGCTGGAGCAGAAGCGGAAATATTTGCCCGCAATCATCCGCGGCGAGACGGTCTGCTCGATCGCGGTGACGGAGCCGGATGCAGGCTCCGATGTCGCCGGCTTGAAGACGCGCGCGCGCCGCGACGGCGATTTCTGGGTGATCAACGGCGCGAAAATGTTCATCACCAACGCGGTCTATGGCGACATCCTGATCGTCGCCGCGCGCACCGATCCTGCCGCAAAGGGCAGCCGCGGCATCTCGCTGTTCATCGTCGAGCGCAACACGCCCGGCATCTCCGCAACCAAGCTCGACAAGCATGGCTGGCTTTGCTCCGACACCGCCGAGATCGCCTTCCAGGACGTGCGCATCCCTGCGGAGAATTTGCTCGGCGAGGAGAACCGCGGCTTCTACGGCATCATGGAGACGTTCCAGAACGAGCGCATCTGCATCGGCGGCATCTGCGCCGGCGAATGCGCCAAGGCGATCGAGCTGACCACGAACTATGTGAAGAGCCGGCAGGCGTTCGGCGGTCCGCTCTGGAATCAGCAGGGCGTGCGCCTGAAGCTGGCGTCGCTTGCCGCCAAGGCCGCCGCGGCGCGGGCGCTGTCCTATCATGCCGCCGAGCTTGCCGAAGCCGGAAAACCCTGCGAGCGCGAAGTGTCGATGGTGAAGGCGCTGTCGCCGGAAGTGCTGCACGAAGTCGTGCATGGCTGCCTGCAGCTGCACGGCGGCACCGGCTTCATGCGGGGAACGCCGATCGAGCGCATGGTCCGGGACGCGCGCGTGCTCACCATTGGCGGCGGTGCCACCGAGGTGATGCTCGAGGAGGTGGCGAAGCGGATGTGAACGGGCCGGCGCCCCCGGGGAGCGCCGGCCGGTATTCGCGATCAGTTCACCGGCTTGAAGCTGAGGGTCGAGAACTCCGCCCGCATGATCTGCAGCTTCTGGTTCGAGTAACGCACGCCCGGGCCGAAGCTGATCGGCGCCATCACGCCGGTTTCGACGTTCTTGGTCTTCTCCAGCTCCGAGATCGTGCACGCCCAGGTCGGCTGCTTGCCGCAGCGACCGATCGCCGCGATCAGGACCTTGGCGGCGGCGTAGCCGGTCATGGTGTAGCGGTTGATGCCCTTGAACTCGGCTTCCGACACCAGCGGCTTGGCCTTTTCCAAAAATGCCTTGCCGGCTTCGCCCGCAAACGGTTCGACATAGTCGACCGCATAGATGCCGTCACCGGCCGGGCCCATCAGCTTCAGCACGGGCTCGACGCGGCCGGGCCAGAAGATGCCGGTGACCGGCTTGACGTTCAGCTTCTCCAGCTCCTTCATCATCGCGATGTTCTCCGCAATGATGCCGCCGGCCAGGAAGACCTCCGCGCCGGAATCCTTGAGCTGCAGCATGTCGGACGAGAAGTCCTGCTGGCCCTTCTTGTAGTTGCCGCTGTAGACGACATTCAGCTTCTTCTCCTTGACCACGCTGTCGAAGCCGTCCCGCACGGTAATGCCGTAGTCGTCGTCCTGGGTGATCAGGCCCCACTTCTTGCCGGGATTCTTGTCGGCGAGATACTTCACGAGGTGGATGATGCCTTCCTCATAGGACTGTCCGACCACGAACACGTTCTTGCGCGCCGGCTCCCAGAGGAATTTCACCGGGGCGACATCGATCACGGTGGGGATGCCCGCCTTCTCCAGCACCGGCATCACGGCGATGGATTGGCCGGATCCGGAAATGCCGAGCAGGGCGAACGCCTTGTCCACCTCGATCACCTTCTTGACGCCCTGGATGGTGCGGGCGGTGACGTAACCGTCGTCTTCCAGCACGTATTTGATCTTGCGGCCGTTGATGCCGCCGGCATTGTTGGCCTCCGCAATCGCGATCTTGTGGCCGATCGAGGCGGCGACGCCCAGCAGCGCCGGCGGGCCGGTGAGCGGCTCGACATCGCCGATCACGATCTCGGTGTCGGTGATGCCCTGCTGGGCGAGAGCGGGTCCGCCGGCAAAGAGAACGGCCGCGAGCATCGATGCGGTCGCCAGATGTCTTGTCATTTCCTACCTCCCTTTGTGTGTTGTTGCCTTGATCAGTAACGCAGCGGCCAGTGCACCCAGGTCCGCCTGATGTCGTGCCAGAGGCCGACCAGCCCGCGCGGCTGGAAGCGCAGGAACAGGATGATGACAAGGCCGTAGAGCATGCTCTTCAGCTCCTGCGCGCCGGTGGAGAACAACGCGTCCATCTGCGCGCTGAACATGCTGAAGACGAGGCGGGTGGCTTCCGGCAGCAGCACGATGAAGACGGTGCCGAGCACGGCGCCGAGCGCCGAGCCGAGGCCGCCGACGATCAGGATCGCGAGCGCCTCGATCGAGAGCAGGAAGGGGAAACCTTCCACGCTGACGAAGGACAGGTAGATGCCGTAGAGCGCGCCGGCGATGCCGGTGATGAAGGCGGAGGTGACGAAGGCGAGCAACTTGTAGGCATGCAGGTTGATGCCCATTACGCGCGCGGCGGTGTCGTTGTCGCGGATCGCGACAAAGGCGCGCCCGACCCGGCTGCGCCGGATGTTGAGGGTGGCGAACAGCGTGAGAACGGCTACGCCGAGGCAAAGATAGGTAAAGGCCGCATCGCTGTCGAAGCTAATGCCGAAGATTTCGGGGCGCTCCACCGAAATGCCGCGGGCGCCATTGGTGAGCGTGCGCGCCTCCAGGATCACGGTGTTGATGATGAAGGAGAACGCCAGCGTCGTAATGGCGAGATAAAGCCCCTTCAGCCGCAGCGACGGTGCGCCGACGATCAGGCTGGCAAGCGCCGGCACCACGCCGGCACCGAGAAAGCCCACCAGCGGATGCATATGATATTTCGACACCAGCACCGCATAGGCATAGGCGCCGGTGACGAGGAAGCCGACATGGCCGAGCGAGATCAGGCCGGTGTACCCGGTCAGGATGTTGAGCCCGAGCGTGCCGACCACGGTGATCAGGATGATGGTGACAAAGGAGAGCGCATAGGCATTGAGCGCGTAAGGCGCGACGATCAGCGCCAGCACCAGCACCGCCGACCACAGCCAGACCGGCGGTGAATCGACGAGGGCAACGAGCTCACTGTAGGTTTGCTTGTAATCGCCGGCGCGCATCGCCTAGACCCTCTCGATGTCGCGTTCGCCGAAAATGCCGAACGGCCTGATCATCAGCACCACGATGATCATGAGGAAGCCCGCCACTTCCTTCATGCCGGAGCCGAAATAGCCGCCGGCCAGGTTCTCGGTGACGCCGATCAGGAGCCCGCCGACGCCCGAGCCGAGGACGGCGTCGAGGCCGCCGAGGATGGTGGCCGGGAACGCCTTCAGCCCGAGCTGGAACATGGCGGGCGACAGGTCGTAGGAGATGGCGAAGAACACGCCGGCGATGCCGGCAATGACTGACGATGCCGCCCAGGCCGCGGCGTGCACGCGCGGCGCGCTGATGCCCATCAACAACGCCGTGCGGTCGTCGGCCGCCACCGCGCGCATCGCAACCCCAAACTTGCTGTAGCGGAAGAACGCCCAGATCGCGGCAAGCAACACCAGCAAGGTCGTGATGACGGCGATCTGTCCGGTACGGACCCCGATGCTGCCGACGCGGACGATGTCGCGCCCGAAGCCGACATCGAGACCATGGGGATAGGCGTCCCAGATGAAATTGATGGAGGAGCGCAGGATGACGGCGAGGCCAATCGTTACCATGACGGTGGCGAATACCGGCTCGCCCAGCATCGGCCGCATCACCAGCCGCTCGATCACGAGGCCGAGCACGATGGCGGCGAGGATGGCGCCCGCGGCGACGACGAAGAGATTGCCGCTGAGCGTCGTCGAGATGGTCCAGGCGATATAGGCCACGATCATGGTCATCTCGCCCTGCGCGAAGTTGACGAGACCCGTGGACTTGTAGATCACGGCAAATCCCATCGCGATCAGGCCGTAGATGGCGCCGATGGCAAGGCCCGAGATCAGGAGCTGGGTGAGATATTGCATCAACCCTCCGCCGGATAGATGATTGCGAGCTCGCGCGCGAACTTCTTCTCGATCAGGGCGCGCCGGACCTTTTGCGTGGCCGTCAGCTCGCCGTCGTCGTGGTCGAGCTCCTTCTCGAGGATGGCGAAACGTCTGACGTTCTCGACCCGCGCAAAGCGCTTGTTGGTGTCGCCCACGATTCGCTCGACCAGCTCGTGCACTTCGGGGAGCTGCGACAGCGACTTGTAATTGGTGTAGGCCAGCGCCCTGTCGCGGGCCCAGCGGCCGACATTGTCGTAATCGACCTGGACGATCGCGCCGAGATACTTCTTGGCCTCGCCGACGACAATGGCTTCCTTGATGAACTCGGAATCCTTCAGCGCGTTCTCGATCTCGGAAGGGGCGATGTTCTTGCCGCCGGCGGTGATGATGATCGCCTTCTTGCGGTCGATCACGGCGATCTCGCCGTTATCGAGCACCTCGACGATGTCGCCGGTGCGCAGCCACCCGCCGGGCTCCAGCGAGGCGGTCGAGGCCTTCTCGTCGAGGAAATAGCCTTTGAAGACGCCGGGATTCTTCAGCAGGATCTCGCCGTCGCTGTCCAGCTTCCACTCCGTCTGCGCCATCGGCAGGCCGCAGCCGCCGAGGCGATGATGGCTTTCGGTCTGGATGAAGGCGACGCCGCCGCTTTCGGTCAGGCCGTAGCCCTGCGACACCGGCCGGCCGATGATGTCGAAAAAGCGCAGCGTCTCCGGCGAGATCGACGCGCCGGCGCAAAGCCGGTGCCGGCTGCGGGCAAAGCCGAGATGCCGCTGCATGTTGCGGAACATGGCGAGGTAGAGCAGGGCATAGGCGAGGCGGTCGAACCACTTCTGGCGGCCTTCCTGCCGGCGGTCCGACAATATGCGTCCCCAGGCAAGGCAGCTCTTCGTGAACCACTGCCGCAGCTTGCCGCTTTCACCTAGCCGGAACAGGAATCCCTGCTGCAACTTTTCATAGATGCGCGGTACGCCGACAAAGAAGGTCGGCGCGATCTCGCGGATATTGAGCGCGACGGTGTCGATCGACTCGGCGAAGCTGACGGTGCCGCCGAGCACGAGCTGGGTCACCGCGCCATAGCAGCGCTCGGCGACGTGGCAGAGCGGCAGGTAGCTCACGGCCTCAAACGGCTTGTCGGCAATCCCGACGGTCTCGGCATAGGTCCACGCCGCGTAGACGAGGTTACGATGCGTCAGCATCGCGCCTTTCGGCGGCCCGGTCGTGCCTGAAGTATAGACGAGGATGCAGACGTCGTCGGGTGCGCCTTGCGAGATCAGCCGGTCGAGCGTGGCCTCGGCGTCGGGATTCTCGCGGGCAAAGGCGCGACCGCGTTCGCAGAGCTTTGCGAACGACATCAGCTGCGACTGGCGGTAGTTGCGCAGCCCCTTCATGTCGATGCAGACGATGGCTTCCAGCACCGGCAGGCCGCCATTGTTGGCAAGCGCATCGAGCACCTTGTCGGTCTGTTCCTGATCGCCGGTGATGACGACGCGAGAGCCGGAGTGCCGCACGATATATTGCAGCTCGACCCACGGATTGGTCGGGTAAATGCCGACCGCGACGGCGCCGATCATCTGGGCACCGAGGTCGGCGTAGAACCATTCCGGCGTATTCTCGCCGGCGATGGCGACACGATCGCCGGCCTTGATGCCGAGCGACATCAGCCCCAGGGCGACGGCGCGCGCGGTCTCGTAGTAGTGAGCCCAGGAATAGGGATTCCAGATGCCGTATTCTTTCTCGCGCAGCGCCAGCTTGTCACCGTGCAGGCCCGCACGCAGTTGCAGCAGCTGCGGAATGGTGATGGCGGCATTCTGCAATGTCATGTGCAGGGCGGTTGCCGCCATATCCGGCGCGGATTTTGCCGGGGTTGTGACCGCCGGCTGTGCTGTGCGCATGGTGTCGATCGCTGACATCAAGCGCTCGCCTTTGTCGTAGCATCGGCGCGCTGGCCGCCGAGATAGGCTTCCGCGACCGCCGGATTTTGCCGCACTTCCGCGGGCGTGCCCTCGGCGATCTTGCGGCCAAAGTTGAGCACGTGAACGCGATCGGAAATATCCATCACGATCCGCATCTCGTGCTCGATCATCAGCACGGTGATGCCGAGCTCGTCGCGGATATCCAGCACGAAGCGCGCGATGTCTTCAGTCTCCTCCTGGTTCATGCCGGAGACCATTTCGTCGAGCAGCAGCAGTTTCGGCTCGCAGGCGAGCGCGCGGGCGAGTTCGACGCGCTTTTGCTGCCCGTAGGACAGCGTGCCGACGATGGCATCGCGAACGTGCTCGATCTCGAGGAATTCGATGATGTGCTCGACCCGCTGCCGCGCCTCGATTTCCTCGCGCCGCGTGCGCCCGAGGAACAGCACCGCATCCAGCACGCCCGAGCGCAGATGGGTGTGGCGGCCGGTCAGGATGTTTTCGACCACCGTGCCGTGCTTGAACAGCGCGAGGTTCTGGAAGGTGCGGCCGATGCCGAGCGCCGCAAAGCGCCAGGGCGAAACGGTCGAAAGGTCGACGCCGTCGAAGACGATACGCCCGCCGCTCGGCCGCAGCACGCCGGAGATCATGTTGAACAGCGTGGTCTTGCCGGCGCCGTTCGGCCCGATCACGCTGCAGATCTCGCCGGGTGCCACGGTCAGGCTGACGTCGGCGACGGCCTGCAGTCCGCCAAATCGCTTGCTGAGGTTTTCGGCCACAAGGAGGGCGGTCACGACAGCCACCTCTTGCGCCGCTTGTAGTGCTTGACGTCGCGCAGGCTCTTGCGGCCGGAGGAGGAGACGCCGAGGTAGAACTCCTGAACGTCCTCGTTGGCAGTGAGCTTCTTCGCCGTACCGTCGAGCACGACGCGGCCGGTCTCCAGGATATAGCCGTAATCGGCGATATCGAGCGCGCGTTGCGCGTTCTGCTCCACCAGCAGCACCGTCATCTTCATCTCGTCGCGCAGCCGGACGATCACCTCATAGATGCGGTCGATGATCAGCGGCGCGAGCCCGAGCGACGGCTCGTCGAGCGCGAGCAGGACCGGGTCGGTCATCAACGCGCGGCCGATGGCGAGCATCTGCTGCTCGCCGCCGGACATGTAGCCGGCGATTTGGTCGCGCCGCTCGAACAGGCGGGGGAACAGCGCAAACACCTTGTCGCGGCGCTCGCGCGCCTCGGCCTTGGTCCTGGTGTAGCCGCCCATCTGTAGGTTTTCCTCGATGGTCAGCGCCGGAAACACACGGCGGCCTTCCGGCACCTGGACGATGCCGCGGCGGACCAGTTCATCGGGCGAAAGGCGATGTACTTCCTCGTCGCGAAAGCGGATCGAGCCGTTCTCGACCTCGCCCTCCTCGGTATAGAGGATGCCGGACATTGCCTTGAGCAGCGTCGACTTGCCGGCGCCATTCGAGCCGAGCAGGGCAACGATGCCGCCTTCCGGCACGGCGATGCTGACATCTCGGATCGCCTCGATGGCGTTGTCATAGACGATGCGGATGTTGCGGAATTCGAGCAGGCACGGCTGCTCGGCCTTGGTGTGGCTGCCCGCCGTCTCGGTTTGCGCCGCCATCGTCATCGCGAAGACTCTCAGCCGGCGAGCGGCACGCGCGGCCGCCGGGCGAGGATTGCGTCAGTGACGAGTTTGGCCGTTTCGGCGCAGGCCTGCGTTCCGCCGTTGCCATATTGCTTGACGGCATCGCCGACGCACCACAGTCCTTCGATCCCGGTCTCGCGCGGCAGGTCATAGCCGGCGCAGCTCCGTTGCGCCGGCCAGTCGTCGCGCATCACGCGGATGGAGAGAATTTTCGCCTGGCCGAAATTGGGGAACTGTTCGCGCAAATCCTCCAGCGCGAGCGCGACTTCCGCGTCGGAGTCGAAGTCGCCGAGCGCGGGCACCGGCACGGCATAGGCGACGTAAAGATTCCAGCCGGGCGGTGCGAGTTCGGGGCAGGTGGCGGAAAGGTTCGCCATGTTGCAGAGCCTGCGTGTCTTGCCGAAGGTGACGATGCCGGGATGGGAGACCAGCGGCTCGCGGCTTGCGATGTTGATGACGATATTGGCGGCCGGGCGCAGGTCACGGCGCACCTGCTCGACATAGCCAGGCGGAAATGTAGCTTCACCGCCGAGCGCGACGGTGGCCTTGGGGCCGGCATTGCTGATGACCAGATCGGTATCGATCCTGATCTCCTTGCCGTCGCGCAGCACGGTGACGCCTTCGACGCGGCCATCACGCGAATGAATCTTCACCGCAGTCGTCGCAAGCCAGATGTCGCCATTGCGCCTGATGACGGAAGCCAGCGCATTCCAGACCCCGATCGTGCCCTCGGGACAGAATCCGAAACGCTTGAATGCGCCCTTGCCGGTGAAATAAGTGAGGAACGCCCGCGCCGGCAGCTCATTGGCATTGCAGGCAAAGATCGCCGCGCAGAGATTGCGGAAGATCGCGTGTACCGTGGCGTTGCTGGTATAGGCCTTGAGCCAATCCTCGGTTGACTGCCGTCCGTCCGGCAAATTGCCGGAACGCGCATCGGCGAATTTCTCCAGGATGCGTGCAGCCTGCTTGGTCAGTTGCCCCAGCAGTAGCGACCAGCCGCCGCGGCCGACGTCGACGAGCTTGCCGTCGATGAAGAAGGAACTCGCCGGCTCCGGCGCACGGATATCGAGCGGCGCGCCGACGGTGTGAAAGGTCTCCTCGAACACCCCGCCGAATTCGATGGCAATGGCGCCGATATTGACCTTGAAGCCGTCGATCTCTTCGGTGGAGGCGCGACCGCCGATGCGGTCCTTGTCGTCGACCACGAGCGTAAACAGCCCGGCATGGGCCAGACGTGCTGCGGCACAAAGCCCGCCCGCGCCGGCACCGATCACGACAGCATCCACCCGTGGCTGGTCCACAGCAATCCTCCCCGAGAGAAGCGGCCGCCGGTTGGTCCCAGCGTGTCCGGCTTGTCTGATGGGCAGGGATCATATTATAATCCGACCGGCCGTTCAAATAATTTTTTGAATCGTTCTTGTGACTTCCCGGGAAGGAGGTCCGATTGCGTGAGATGAAACGAAGGCTGGTGCAGGGCGGTATGATAATGAGTGGTGCAACGGACTCGGACGTCCGGCCGATCATGAGAGGCTCGCATGGCGCGGACGCGCTCTGAAAATTACGACGACATCCAGCGCGGCATCCTGAACACGGCGTGCGCGCTGTTTGCGCAGCAGGGCTACATGCGCGCCTCGATCGCGGATCTTGCCGATGCGTGCCGAATCTCGCGCGGCGCGCTCTACCACTATTTCGATTCCAAGGAAGCGATCCTGTTCGCGATCCTCGATGCGCATGTGCGCCAGATGATCGCGGACGTCGATGCGGCCATGGCTGCCCAGTCGGACACGCTCGCGCGTTTTCGCGCGGCGATCCGAGCCATCGTCGAGCTCAACGCGCGCTCGACCAACGAGCAGCGCCTGATCCTCAACGATTTGTCGTTTTTGAGCGAGGCCGAGCAGACGGCGATCAAGGCGCTGGAGCGGCGGCTGGTCGAGACGGTCTCCGACTTGCTGCTGCGGCTCGACACCGAAGGCAAGATCGTCAAGCGATCGAAGCGCGTCTACACCATGATGCTGTTCGGCATACTCAACTTCAGCCACACCTGGTACGATCCGAAGGGCGACATCGCGCCGCATGAATTCGCCGACATGGTGGTGGATTTGTTCCTCTATGGATTTGCTGCGCCGCCCTTGGGTCAGCTTTCCGGGGCAAAGCGCAGGCAGCACGCGTCAAGCTGATCTTGTCAGACGCTCGCGTTCGCAGCTGCTGCCGCATCTGTGCGGGCCAGCGGCCAGTGTCCGACAATGCAAAATCGCGAGGCGGAATCGTGCTGTCGGAATAGTGCAATCCGGTCGACGGGCAGGCGGTCGATGCCGGCTTCGCTGAAGCGCTTCTGCAGCATAGCGAGGACAGGTCCGCGCCTTGCGGCATCGAGCCGTCCTGTCAATGTCATGTGAAAGCGAAACCCCTCGAACACGTAAGGATATCCCCAGCGGTCGAGATGGTCGCGCTGCCGTGGTGTCAGTCTTGCCGGATTCCGCCGGGCGCGGTCTTCGTCGGTGAGCGGCGCGCGGAAAGCGTCGAATTCGCGGACGCAGTCGGCGGCGAGGCTTTCGAGCGCCGCTTCCCGGATGGCCGGAATGATTGCGATAAAACCCTCGATCGTATCGACGACAGGCTTGATGACGGGAATGGCGCGCGGCCGTGCGGCGAACGCGGCGCATGCGGCGGCGAGTTCGTTTTCGTCTCTGCCCGGCGCCAGCGCCATCGGAGCCTTCAGCGTGGCGTGAAAGCCGTATTTGCGGGGATCATGCGTCAGCTCGCGCCAATCCGCAGGCATGTTGCCTGGAAAAGGCACGTCGATGCTCTGATGCGCATCGTAACCGAGCAGCGCGGCGCCGAACCGATCAAGCGGGCTACCCGGCTCCGGCGCGTAGTAGATCGAATAACGCGGATGATTCGCCATGGCGTCAGAATAGGGTGGCCTCACGCGGCGGCAATCGCCTTGCGCGACGGCGCGGCATGCGTGATCAGGCTTCCGGCTTCGGTGAGGTGAACCAGCCGCCCGGCGGCGATCACGGCAACGATGCGCGGCCGCAGCGGGATCTCGTCATCGACGAGGACAATGTCGGCGCGACGTCCCGCGGCCAGCGTGCCGCGGTCGGCAAGGCCTGCGGCTTGCGCGGGCGCCGCCGAGATCAGCTGCCAAGCCTGCGCCAACGGCAGGATGCCGTCGACCGCCAGGCGAAAGGCCGCCAGCAGTTGCGCGGGATAGTAATAGTCGGACGCAAGCACGCCGCAGAGGCCCTTCTCGATCATGTCGGAGGCCTTGGTCCAGCCGGTGTGACTGCCGCCGCGCACGACGTTCGGCGCGCCGAACACGATGAAATCGCCGGCCGCGGCTGCCGCGCGCGCCGTGGGCTCGTTGACGGGAAATTCCGCAATCGCCACGCCCTGCGCCCGGAAGCTCCTGCGCATTTCCGGACTGTCGTCGTCATGGGAAAGCATCTTGACGTTGGCCGCACGCGCCATTTCCGCCAGCCGTGCGATTGATGCCGGCACGTCATCGGCGCGCGCGACGACGCGCTGCACCAGTTCGTCGAACGCCGTGCTGGACAGCCCGGTGCGCTCGACCATGCGGGTGCGCTTCTGCGGCTTGGCCAGGTCCGCCACCGTTCCGTCCATGTGGTCGTTGAACGCAAACAGGTCGATGCGGCCTTCCGACAGCCATTGCCCGATCTCGTCCTCCGCGTCGAGATTGTAGGTCTCGTGACGCAGATGAAAGCGCGTGTCGGCGGCAAGCTGCGACCGCAGGTCCTCGATCGCCTTGAGCAGCTTCCGCGCATTGTCGCCGCTGCGCAGGCCCGGCTCCCAGGACCAGGTGGTGGCGTGAAACACTGTGGTGATTCCGTTGGCGATAGCCTGGCGGTCGCTGTCGACCAGCGCCACGTCGACCGGGAAATCGACGCCGGGACGCGGCATGATCTGCCGCTCGAAGGCGTCGCCATGCAGATCGACAATACCTGGCAGCACCAATAGGCCACGTGCATTGATGGTGAGCGGAGCGCGCGGCTGATCGCTGCCGACACTGGCGATCTCGCGACCGGCGGTCTGCAACGAAGCGTCGCAAAATTCGTCGCCGAAAAGAGCCCGGCCGCCTTCAATCAAAATGTCGGTCACGATGTCGCACTTTGTCGTTTGTTGTGAACATGTCCGGCGCCGGCGGCCTCGTATTTGTCGAGAAATTCCTCGACGGGGAGTTTCCTGAAGTCGCCCAGCGCGCGGCGCAGCGACTCGTGATCCCAGTCCCACCACGCAAGTTCGGCGAGACGGCCGGCGACGCTTTCCGGAAAACGCCGCTTGATCGGCCGCGCCGGATTGCCTCCCACGATGGTGTAGGCCGGCACGTCCTTGGTGACGATCGCGCCAGCCGCGATGACCGCTCCGGTGCCGACGTTCTTGCCCGGCAGCACGACCGCGCCATGGCCGATCCACACATCATGGCCGATATGGACGTGATGCTTGCGCCGCCATTCGAAGAATTCCGCCTCGTCGCTTTCGCCGGGGAAATATGCGCTGGCGCGATAGGTGAAATGCGCCTGCGAGGCGCGGTGCATCGGGTGATTGCCCGGATTGATCCGCGTCATTGCCGCGATCGAGCAGAATTTGCCGATCGTGGTGTAGGTGATCTGGGCGTCGTTCACGACGTAGGAGTAGTCGCCCATCGCCACTTCCAGCAGGATGGTGCGCGCGCCGACCTCGGTATAAGCGCCGAGCTTGCAGTCGCGCAACGAAGCCGATGCATCGATGGTCGGTTGGGTTGAAAGCTGTTTTCCGGCCATCTGAATTTTCCATCCGGTCGATACGCGCCACGTCATCACGGCGCTTGATGACAATGTCATGACGCTTCGATGACGGGAAGTCTCGGTGTGGAAGGTTAATGCACCGCAGCGCGAGTGTCACATAACTGTAAAATCCCTGCTTTAGCGATGGAGCCCAGGCGACGCGGTTGGAGCATTGCATGCTGGTGGTGGATGGGTTGACGTGCCGCTTTGGCACAAAGGCCGCGGTCGATCGCGCATCCTTTTCGGTTGAGCCGGGCAGGTTTGTCGGTGTGATCGGCCGCTCCGGCGCCGGCAAATCCACTCTTCTGCGCATGATCAACCGGCTCGCCGATCCAAGCGAGGGTCGCATCCTGTTCGAAGGCGTCGATGTCACGGCGTTGCGCGGCCGTGAGCTCCGGCAGTGGCGCGCGCGCTCGGCCATGATCTTCCAACAATTCAATTTGGTCGGCCGGCTCGACGTGCTCACCAATGTGCTGATGGGCCGTCTCGCCGGAATTCCCGCCTGGCGCTCGCTGACCCAGCACTGGCCTGAGCCCGACAAGGCACTGGCGATGTCGGCGCTGGAGCAGTTCGACATGGCCGCGCTCGCGGCCCAGCGCGCCGACCAGCTTTCCGGCGGCCAGCAGCAGCGCGTCGCCATCGCGCGTGCGCTGGTGCAGGAGCCCGACATTATTCTCGCCGACGAGCCGATCGCCTCGCTCGATCCACGCAACACACGCATCGTCATGGATGCCCTGCTGCGCATCAACAAGCATTTCGGCATCACCGTGCTGTGCAACCTGCATTCGCTCGATCTGGCGCGCAGCTATTGCGACCGCCTGATCGGCATGGCGGCGGGCCGCATCGTGTTCGACGGCGCGCCCGCGGCGCTGACCGATCGCATCGCCCGCGAGCTCTATGATCTCGAGGCCAATGAGGTCATGGGCGAAGCACCGGCACAGGCGCCGGATGCCGCGACGATCCCGGCGCTCGGCACCGTCGCCGCCTGAGCGAGCAGAACGAAACAGGGCGGCCGTTCGCCCACAGCGACCGGCCGAAAGCGTGAACCACAACAAAGAAGGGTCAACTCCATGATCAATCGTCGCATCGTGCTTGCCGGCGCCGCCGCGCTGGCTTTTTCCGCCACAGCCGCTTCCGCCCAGGACTGGAAGAGCAAATATCCGGAGCTCACGCTGGCGGTGATCCCGGCCGAGAACGCCTCGGGCGTGACCGAGCGCTTCGCACCGTTCATCAGCTATCTGTCGAAGGAGCTCGGCACCAAGGTCACGCTGCGCGTGGCTAACGACTATGCCGCCCTGATCGAAGGCCAGCGCGCCGGCAACATCCATATCGGTTACTACGGCCCGGCCTCATTCGCACGCGCCCGGCTGACCGGCGTCAAGACCGACGCCTTCGCCATCGAAGTCAACTCCGACGGCTCGAAGGGCTACTATTCGGTGTTCTACGTGCTGGCCAAGAGCCCGTACCAGAAGATCGAGGACCTCAAAGGCAAGAACCTCGGCCTGGTCGATCCGAATTCGACCTCCGGCAACAACATGCCGCGATTCAAGCTGAACCAGATGAGCGTCGATCCCGACGCCTACTTCTCCAAGGTAGTCTTCACCGGCAGCCACGAGAACGCCGTGCTGGCGCTCGCGCAAGGTACCGTCGACATCGCCGCCAACTGGTGGAACGCCGAGGATGACTCCAACCTGACCCGCATGCTCAACAAGGGCATGTTGAAGAATGCCGACGGCACGCCGATGAAGAAGGAAGATTTCCGCATCATCGTGAAGTCCGACATGATCATCAACTCGCCGGTGGCTTATCTGAGCGACCTGCCGGATGATCTGAAGGCCGCGATCAAGAAGGCGTTCCTCGAGGCAGCGCAGAAGGATCCGGAAGCCTTCAAGAAGCTGTCGGACGGCAAGAATAAGCCGTGGGATCCCGTTACCAACGCCGACTATGACAAGACGATCGAACTGATCAAGTTCGTCGACCAGCTGCGCAAGAAAGCCTCCTGACCGATCGGCGGAATGAACAGGGCCGCGCCATGCGCCGGCCCTGTGTGTCCGGCCCATGACTCCTTGAGCTTTCATGACCAGCGCCGTCTCCATCCTTCCCGAGCAGCAGCTCGCGATCCTCAATGAGGCTTATCGCGCGGCGGTGCGGCGCAAGCGCCTGCGCGGGTTGCTGGCGACGGCGCTGTTTCTTGTCGCCCTGGTCGTGGCGGCATTCGGGTCCGAGGTGAACCTGAAGACGCTCTTCACTTACTTCGGCAATTTCGTCAGCTATTTCGACCGTATCTTCACGCTGGACGACCACAGCAGGGTCTGGACCAATTTTGGCGAATGGTTCTGGGGCTGGAAGAAGTGGCTCAAGCTGCTCGCGGAGACCATTCTGATCAGCTATGTCGGGACCTTGGCCGGCGCCGTGCTGGCCTTCGCCCTGAATTTCTTTGCCGCACAGAATACCTCGCCGGCGCCCTGGCTGCGCTTCGTGGTCCGCCGCGCCCTGGAATTTTCCCGCACCGTGCCGGCCATCGTGTTTGCGCTGATCTTCGTCATGGCGTTTGGTCTCGGGCCGATGGCGGGCGTCTTCGCGATCGCCATCCATTCGACCGGCGCGCTCGGCAAGCTGTTTTCCGAGATCGTGGAGAATATCGACATGAAGCCGGTCGAGGGCGTGCGCTCGACCGGGGCGAGTTGGCTGTCCTGCATGCGCTTTGCGGTGCTGCCGCAGGTGACGGCGGGCTATGCAAGCTATTCGCTGCTGCGCTTCGAGATCAACGTCCGCGAGGCGTCGGTGATGGGCTTTGTCGGCGCCGGCGGCATCGGACAGGAACTGGTCGTCGCGATTCGCAAATTCTACTACTCCGACGTCAGCGCGATCCTGATTACCATTATCATCACCGTGTTCCTGATCGACATCGCCACCGGCTGGCTGCGCGGAAGGCTGTTCGGCAAGGAGACGCGGGCATGACGCGGCTGCCGTCCGAGGATCCGGCGAAACTGAGGGAACGTTACCCCGAGGTATTCAACCGGCCGGCCGCCTCGTGCCTTGCGACGCCGCTGATGCTCGCCCTTGCGCTTGCGATCTTCATCTATGGCCTGGTCGATCTCGATTTCTCGCCGGCGCGGTTGATGGCGGGGATCAGCCATCTCGGCTGGATCACGATGCTGATGCTGCCGCCCGATCCCGGCTCCTCGCTGCCGCTCTATCTGCATGCGCTGGGCGAGACGCTGTCGATCGCCTTGCTCGGCACCACCATCGCCGCCATCGCCGCTCTGCCGGTCAGCCTGCTGGCGGCCAAGAACATCGTGCCATCGGCGCTCTTCCGCTTTCCGGTGCGGCGCTTGCTCGATTCCATCCGTGGCGTCGACACGCTGATCTGGGCGCTGGTGTGGATCAACGTGGTGGGGCTCGGGCCGTTCGCCGGCGTGCTGGCGATTGCGGTCGCCGATTTCGGCGCATTCGGAAAGCTGTTTTCCGAAGCGATCGAGGCCGCCGACCGCAAGGAAGTCGAGGGCATCCGTGCCGCCGGCGGCAGCAAGTTGCACGAGATCCGCTTCGGGCTGATGCCGCAGGTGCTGCCGGTCATTGCCGGACAAGTGCTCTACTTCATCGAATCCAACACCCGTTCCGCCACCATCATCGGCATCGTCGGTGCCGGCGGCATCGGCCTGCAGCTTGCGGAGCAAATCCGCGTGCTGGAATGGCAGAAAGTGTCGTTCCTGATCCTGATGATCCTGGTGGCGGTCGCCGCCATCGACTGGGTCTCGAGCAAGCTGCGCTTTGCCATCATCGGGCGGCGCGCGATCGCCTGAAGCCTTCAGCTCTCGACCAGGAACTGAACCCGCTCCGCCGCAAAGCGCACGTGCTTGGTAATCAGCGGCCGGCCCGCGGCGTCGACGTCGGTCGAATCCACCACCAGGATCGGGCGCCCCAGCGCCAGGTCAAGCCGCGTGGCATCGGTGGCATCGACGATCCCTGCAGTGATGCGGGTGGAGGCGCGGCGATAATCGCGGATGCCGTAATGCGCCAGCAGCTTGGTCATCGAGCGCGCGCCGGCATAGACACGTCCGGCATCGGGAAAGCGTTCGGCGGACAGCCAATGCGTGCCGATGCAGATCGGCGAGCGGTCGGCAAAGCGCAGCGCCTCGATCCGGATCAGCGGCGCGCCGGTCTTCAAACCAAGCTCGCGCGCCAGTTCGCGGCTGGCGGCCTCGTCCGATACATCGATCAGCTGCCCGCGCGGCTCGCGTCCCCCCGCGCCGACGATCTCGGAAAACCGTGTGCGTGAGCGCAGGGGATAGGCAAGGCGCGGCGCCTCGACATAGGTGCCGCTGCCGCGTTCGGCGCGCACCAGCCCGCGCTCGGCGAGGGCCGCCAGCGCACGCCGCACGGTGTGGCGGTTGACGCGGTAGGTCTCCGCAATCTCCATCTCGCCCGGGAGCTTTTCGCCGGCGGAAAAACGACCGTCGGCAATGCCGCGCTCGATGCCGTCTGCCACCTGGCGCCACAGCGCCACGCCGGATGCGATGTCCTGCAGGCTCATGGTGCGCAGCAGTCGGAACAGGGCAGCGGAGAAATCATGGCGGTGTCATGAAACAGTCATTTGCCTTGGCTAGGAAGTTGTCTATTATCATAGACAACTTGAATCAGGCAAGAGCGGGGACAGGAATGCCGGAAGGCGCGATGCAGGCGCGGCGCAAGGCGGCGATGGCGGTGCTGACGCATTCCGATGCGCACCTGATCGCCGAATGCCTCCGCGCGATCGATGTGCCCGCGCACGAATCTTTGAGGGAACCGGAGAACGGCCTCGTCATGGTGCGCGGCCGCATCGGCGGCGACGGCGCGCCGTTCAATCTCGGCGAAGCCACGGTATCGCGCGCCGCGGTGCGGCTTGCCAGCGGCGAGGTCGGCTTCGGTTATGCGCTCGGGCGCGATCTTGAGAAAGCGCGGATGATCGCGTTGTGCGACGCGTTGGTGCAGTCACGCGGACATGCCGATGCGGTCGAGACAAGCGTGCTGGCGCCGCTGCGGGCCGCGGTGCTGGCCGCGCGCGAACGCAAGGCCGCGGAAGCGGCGGCAACGCGGGTCGATTTCTACACCATGGTGCGCGGTGAGGGGTAGGCGATGGTGACGATTACCGAACTGCCGGCGGGCTTTGCGGATAAGGTGCTGGCCGCGCAATCGACCTTCCGCTCCGTGATGGACGCGATGGCGCGACCCGGCAGCGTGCAGCGCATTCGCGCCGTGGCGGGAACGCCGCGTCCGATGATGCGCGGCGCGGCGGCGATTGCGCTGACGCTGTTCGATCACGATACGCCGGTCTGGCTCGATGGGGCGATGGCAGCCGGAGGCGATGTCGCCAAGTGGCTCAAGTTTCACACCAGCGCGCCCGTCATAGCAGACACCTCGGTGTGCAGTTTTGCCGTCGTTGGCGACGCGCAACACCTGCCGCCGCTCGATCGCTTCGCGCTCGGCAGCAATGAATATCCGGATCGTTCCACCACGCTGATCCTGCAGGTCGACAGCCTTGCCGCGGGACCCGCCTACGAATTGACCGGGCCCGGCATCGACGGCACGGCCGTGCTGCAGGCAAAAATCTCCGCAAACCTGTTCGAGCAGCTTGCCGTCAATGTCGTGCTGTTTCCGCGCGGCATCGACGTCGTGCTGGTACATGACGATGCCATCGTCGCGATCCCCCGAACGACGCGGCTCGCCGCGCAGGGAGCCTGACCCATGTATGTTGCCGTCAAGGGCGGGGAACGCGCCATCGAGAACGCCCATCGCCTGCTGGCGCATGAGCGGCGCGGCGACCGTGAGGTGGCCGAGGTCTCGCTGTCGCAGATCTCCGAACAGCTCAGCCTCGGCGTCGATCGCGTGATGACCGAGGGCTCTCTCTATGACCGCGAGCTTGCGGCGCTCGCCATCAAGCAGGCGCGCGGCGATCTGATCGAGGCGATCTTCCTGGTGCGCGCTTTCCGCGCCACCCTGCCGCGTTTCGGCGCGACCGAGCCCGTCGACACCGGCGCCATGCAGGTGCGCCGCCGCATTTCCTCGACCTTCAAGGACATTCCGGGCGGGCAGGTGCTCGGGCCGACTTTCGACTACACGCATCGCCTGCTTGATCCGCAGCTCGCGGAAGGCAGCGCGCCGGATGCGCCCGCGACCGCCGAGCCGCTGGCCGGGATGCCGCGCGTCACCGACATTCTCGGCCGCGACGGCCTGATCGAACCCTCGCCGCAGGCGGAGGCTGAAGCGCCCGTCGGCGATCTCACCCGCGAGCCGCTGAGCTTTCCGGCGGACCGCGACCTGCGCCTGCAGAATCTGGCGCGTGCCGACGAAGGGTTTCTGCTAGCGCTCGGCTATTCCACCCAGCGCGGTTATGGCCGCAGCCATCCCTTTGCCGGTGAAATCCGCTTCGGCGAGGTTGAGGTCGAATTCTTTGCCGAAGATGTGGGCTTTGCTGTCCCGCTCGGCGCGATCGCCATGACCGAATGCCAGATGGTGAACCAGTTCAAGGGCTCGGTGACGGAAGCGCCGTGCTTCACCCGCGGCTATGGCCTTGCCTTCGGGCAGAGCGAGCGCAAGACCATGTCGATGGCCCTGGTCGACCGTTCCTTAAGGGCGCGCGAGCTGGCCGAGGAAGTCAGGGCGCCGGCGCAGGACGAGGAATTCGTCATGTCGCATTCCGACAATGTGCAGGCGACCGGCTTTGTCGAGCACCTCAAACTCCCGCACTACGTCGACTTCCAGTCCGAGCTTGGCTTGCTCCGCAAGCTGCGCGCCGAATTCTTCGAGGCCGCGGCCGCCTCCGAGCCGCTCAAGGAGGCTGCCGAATGAACGCGACAGCCTATAATTTCGCCTATCTCGACGAACAGACAAAGCGGATGATCCGCCGCGCCATCCTGAAGGCGATCGCGATCCCCGGCTATCAGGTGCCGTTCGCCAGCCGCGAAATGCCGATGCCGTATGGCTGGGGCACCGGTGGCGTGCAGGTCACGGCGGCCATTCTCGGCCCCGACGACGTGCTGAAGGTGATCGACCAGGGATCGGACGACACCACCAATGCGATCTCGATCCGCAAATTTTTCGCCAAGACTGCCGGCGTTGCGACCACGACCTCGACCCAAGAGGCGAGCGTGATCCAGACCCGGCACCGCATTCCCGAGGCGCCGCTGCACGCCGGCCAGGTGCTGGTCTATCAGGTGCCGATCCCCGAGCCGCTGCGCTTCCTCGAGCCGCGCGAGACGGAGACGCGCCGCATGCATGCGCTGGCCGAATACGGGCTGATGCACGTCAAGCTCTATGAAGACATCGCGCGCTTCGGCCATATCGCGACGTCCTACGCTTACCCCGTAAAGGTGAACGCGCGCTATGTGATGGACCCCTCGCCAACGCCGAAATTCGACAATCCCAAGATGGACGATTGCCCGGCGCTGCAATTGTTCGGCGCCGGCCGCGAGAAGCGCATCTACGCCATCCCGCCGCACACCAAGGTGGTGTCGCTCGATTTCGAGGACCACCCGTTCAGCCGCTACCGCTTCGATGCGCCTTGCGCGTTGTGCGGGGCGGATGACTCCTACCTCGATGAGATCGTCACCGACGATCGGGGCAGCCGCATGTTCGTCTGCTCCGACACCGACTTTTGCGAGGGCCGGCAGGCGGCCGGCCATCGCGGCGCGGAGAGCGCAGCGCCACACAAGGAGAGGGCGCATGGCTGAGGATGACGCGCCGCTGCTGGTCGCCGAAGGCCTCGCCAAGAATTACGGCCGCCTGACCGCGTGCCGCGATATCTCGTTCGCGCTCTATCCCGGCGAAGTGCTGGCCGTCGTCGGCGAGTCCGGCTCGGGCAAGTCGACGCTGCTGCAATTGCTATCGGCACAGCTCGCACCTAGCGCCGGCCGCGCCTCCTACCGCATGCGCGACGGCGTGCTGCGCGACCTGGCTTCGCTCGGCGAAGCCGAGCGGCGCTTTCTGTTCCGCACCGATTGGGGCTTTGTGCACCAGGACCCGGCGCAGGGCCTTCGTATGGCGGTCTCGGCCGGCGCCAATGTCGGCGAGCGGCTGATGGCGGTCGGCTGGAATCACTATGGCCGCATTCGGCAGGCCGCCTCGAACTGGCTCGAGCGTGTCGAGATCGAGACCTCCCGCATCGATGATGCGCCGCGCACCTATTCCGGCGGCATGCGCCAGCGTCTGCAGATCGCACGCAATCTCGTCACCGAGCCGCGTTTGGTCTTCATGGATGAGCCGACGGGCGGCCTCGACGTCTCGGTGCAGGCGCGTCTGCTCGATCTCATGCGCAATCTCGTCAGTGAGCTCGGGCTCGCCGCCGTCATCGTCACCCATGATCTGGCGGTAGCGCGGCTGCTGTCGCACCGCGTGATGGTGATGAAGGGCGGGCAGGTGATCGAAACGGGTCTCACCGACCAGGTGCTCGACGACCCACGCGAACCCTACACGCAACTGCTCGTTTCCTCGATCCTGCCGCCATGAGTGTTCCGATGACCGCAATGATCGAACTCGATAGCGCCGAAAAGACCTTCACCATGCACCTGCAGGGTGGCGTCGAGCTGCCCGTGGTGCGCGGCGTCTCCTTCCATGTCGGCGCGGGCGAATGCGTCGTGTTGTCGGGGCCCTCCGGTGCGGGAAAGTCCTCGATCCTGAAGATGATCTACGGCAATTACCGCTGTGACGGCGGCCGCATCGGCATCCGCCACCATGGCGCGGTGATTGATCTTGCGAAGGCCGAGCCGCGTCAGGTGCTCGGCATCCGCCGCTCGACCATCGGCTATGTCAGCCAGTTCCTCCGCGCCGTGCCGCGGGTGCCGACAACGGACGTCGTTGCCGAGCCGCTGATCGCCAACGGCGTGGCCCGGGAAGAGGCACGCGAGCGCGCAGGAAGCCTGCTGCGCCGCCTCAACATCCCCGAGCGGCTGTGGCGGCTGCCGCCCTCGACCTTCTCCGGCGGCGAGCAGCAGCGTGTCAACATCGCCCACGGCTTCATCTCCGACTATCCGATTCTGCTGCTCGACGAGCCGACCGCCTCGCTCGATGCCGCCAACCGCGCCGTTGTCGTCGAGTTGATCGCGGAGAAGAAGCGCAAGGGCGTCGCCATGGTCGCGATCGTCCATGATGATGAAATCCGCCACCAGATCGCCGATCGCATTGTCGATGTGACGGCCTTCGCCGCGGCGGCATAGGGGAAGATTGAAATGACTTCGACGAAGTCCGAAACCGTCCTTGGCAATGCCCGCCTCGTCCTCGCCGACCACGTGATCGAGCAAGGCTGGGTGGCCATGGCCGACGGCCGCATCGCCGGATTCGGCGAAGGCAAGGCGCCCGCCGGCAGCGAGGATGTGCGCGGCGACCTCGTCATGCCCGGCCTGATCGAACTGCATACCGACCACCTCGAAGCCCATTACGTGCCGCGGCCGAAGGTGTTTTGGGATGCGACGGCGGCCGTCGTCTCCTATGACGGCCAACTCGCCACCTGCGGCATCACCACGGTGCTGGACTCGCTGCGGGTCTGGCGCGAGGACGGCGCGGAAGATGTCGATGGCCGCGCCGGCGTGCTGGCGGCCGCTATCACGGAGGCCCGTGAGGCCGACCTGTTGCGTGCCGATCACTTCCTGCATCTGCGCTGCGAAATCCCGATGCCCGACGTGGTCGAGGAGGCGAAGGAACTGATCGACCGGCCCGACGTGCGGCTGATGTCGCTGATGGATCACACGCCCGGCCAGCGCCAGTTCCGCGACGAGGTGAAGCTGCGCGACTATTACCGCGGCAAGGGCGGCGGCATGACCGATGCCGAGCTCGACGTGCTGTTCGCGCGGCGCTTCGCCTATCAGAAGGCCTATGCCGAAACCAACATGCGCGCGATCGTCGCGCTGGCGCATGAGTACAGGATACCGCTCGCCAGCCACGATGATACGACGGGGGAGAACGTGGCCGACGCCGTTCGCGACCGCGTCGCAGTGGCGGAGTTTCCCACCACCAAGGAAGCCGCACTCGGCCTGCACGAAGCCGGCATCGACATCCTGATGGGCGCACCCAATGTCGTGCGCGGCGGCTCGCATTCCGGCAATATCGCCGCGATCGACCTCGCCCGCGAAGGTCTGCTGGATATCTTGTCGTCGGACTACATCCCCTCCAGCCTGTTGATGGCTGCGCTGCAGTTGCCGCGCGATGTGCCCGCGATCGATCTGGCGTCGGCGGTGCGCACCGTGACCAAGACGCCGGCGGAGGCCGTGGGCCTTGCCGATCGTGGGGAGATCCAAGTGGGCAAGCGCGCCGATCTGATCCGCGTGCATGTGGCGCGCGCCACCCCCGTGGTGCGCAGCGTCTGGCGGGAAGGGCGGCGGGTGGCATGAGCGAGGCGTTGACAATGCCAAAGACAAATGCGGCCGGGATCGGTCCGGGCAGGCTTGTGCTGGTGGTCGGCCCGAGCGGCGCCGGCAAGGACACCTTGCTGGGTCTGGCGCGCGCGGCAAGCGCCGACGACGCCAATATCGTGTTCGTGCGGCGCGTGGTGACACGCGAGGCCTCCAGCGCCGAAGACAATGAGCAGATGAGCGTCGAGGCCTTTCGCGACGCGAAGGCGCGCGGCGCGTTCGCGGTTCACTGGGAGGCGCATGGCCACGCCTACGGCCTGCCCCGCAGCATCGACGACGATATTCGCGCCGGCCGCGCCGTGGTCGCCAACGTCTCGCGCACGGTGATCCCGGCATTGCGCCACGTTTATGCCAATGTCGTGGCGGTGGCGGTCACGGCGCCGGCAGATGTGCTCGCCGAGCGGCTCGCCATGCGCAAGCGCGGCAGCGACGGCAATATCACCGAGCGTCTGGCGCGAACCGTCGAGGACGCCGAATCCGACGCCACCATCGTCAACATCTCCAGCGCGGAATATCACGCCCGCCAGTTGCTTCGCATCATCCGTGGCGCGCGGTGGGACGGCTAGCCTTGCTGCGTCCCAACCCTCATGGTGAGGAGGCGCCGATGCGCCGTCTCGAACCATGAGGCCACGATATCGGCCTCATCCTTCGAGACGCCGCTTACGCGGCTCCTCCGGATGAGGAGGTAAAGCCGCCTGTGACGCAGTGGGCGATTTTTCGGATTGGAGAAGGTGATGACGGTAATCTCGACCATCGAGCAGCTGGAAGCGATCTACGGCTTTCCCAATGACGCTTCGACGGTGAAGGTCGCCGACCGCATCACGCCGCCCTACCGCGTGCTGATCGAGAAGTCGCCCTTTGCGGTGCTCGCCACCTGCGGTCCGGAGGGTCTGGATTGCTCGCCGCGCGGCGACCTCGCCGGCTTCGTCCGCATCCATAACGACAAGACGCTGATGATGCCGGACCGCCGCGGCAACAACCGCGTCGATTCGCTCCGCAACATCGTGCGCGATCCGCGCGTGGCGCTGTTGTTCCTGATCCCGGGCTCCGGCACCACGCTGCGCGTCAACGGCCGCGCGCATCTGTCGGCCGATCCGGCCCTGCTCGCTTCCTTCGCCATGGAAGGCAAGACGCCGCGAAGCGTCATCGTCATGACCATCGAGGAACTGTACTTCCAGTGCGCCCGCGCCATCGTGCGCTCCGATCTCTGGAATACCGACAAGCGCGTCGATCCCAAAACTCTGCCCACGCCGGGCGAAATTCTCGCCGGCATGAGCGACGACACGGTCGGCGGCGAGAAATACGACAGGGAATGGCCGGCGCGTGCGCGCGCGACGTTGTGGTAGGACAGCGCGCCGGCCGTTGCCGCTTCGTTTGCAGAGTTCGGGAAGGTTCACCAGGCTAGCCACGGCCGACAAGGTGGGCAGCGGCGCGCCAGGCGTGATGCGACATCGCTTCAAGGCCTCGAACCGCATCGACGCGAACGAGCGCGGCGTCGGCGGTGAGTGTTCCATTCGCGACCGCACCGAGCGTCGCGCTGCGGTGGGTGCGCCGCACTTCGCCAAGTTGTGTCGTACAACGCTCGAGCTCGACGATGGCCTCGTCGGTCTGGATCGCGCGCGGCCCGGTCATGGCGTCGGCGCCGCGTGAGCCTGCCACGAGCGGCGGAGCCGGCGTCACCACGCCGCGGGCAATCGCGGCGGCGCTTCGCATCGCTTCTGCGCATAGCTCTCTGGCGCCGATATCCTCCGGTCCGCTCCCCAGGCAACTGAAATTGATTCCTCCGTTCGCCGCTTCCGTCAGTCGAGACGCGTGGTCGAGTGCGTGCAGTGTGCTGGTGAGACGCTGTTGCTCGTCGTCGGTCTCGGGCGGTCCGGTCACATCAGACAGGAATATTTGCGCCTTGCGCAGCGCATCGGCCGCTTCCTGCACCGATACGGCCTCCTTGCCGAGCCGAACTGGTCCGGCACGGCCGGCCAGTGCCGCCTCGACCGAACCGCATACCGTCAACAGTACGCGCGCGATCGTTCGACGCACCGCTTCCACGGCCACGATCGGAGTGGCGAGCGCCGAGGAATCCAGACACCGTGTCAGCGGTGAACCACGCTCAGGCAGGATACGCTCGACCAGTTGCCTGAATCGGTGAACCAGCGGCAGCAGGACCACCACGCCGACAACATTATATGCCGTGTGATAGGCGGCCAGCAGCGTGACGCCATCGACGCTGTTCGAGGCACGCATCAGCAGCGGGATGGTGACGGGAAACAGCGCCAGCGCGATAGCTGCCGCGACGAGCTTGAAAAGGACGTAAGCGATGGCCAGCCTCTGGGCGGTCGTGCTTGCGCCGATCGCGGCCAGGGCGGAACTCGTCGCTGTTCCGATGTTCTGGCCGATGATCAGCGCGCAGGCCTGATCCAGCCCGATCGCGCCGGCGTAGTGAGCGGACAGGGTCACAGCGACCGCGGCCGTTGACGACTGCATCAGCGCGGTCATCACCAGTCCGGTCACGACAAGGACGAGCACGCCGTACAGGCTCGCCCACCACCGGATTTCGGGACCGGCGAGAACGGCAGGCAGGTCCGCCGGGTGTAGTCGTTCGGCCAGCCCGCCCATGCCTTCCTGCAGAGTCGTCAGCCCAAAGAGCACAAGCCCGAACCCGGCGAGCGCGGCGCCCACCCCGGATACTCGCCCCTGGGCCAGAAGCTTGGTCAAGGCACCGACGAAGATCATCGGCAGCGCCGCGGCGGTGAGCGAGACGCGGACGCCAATGAGCGCGATCAGCCAGCCCGTTCCCGTGGTGCCGACATTCGCACCAAAGACGAGCCCCAAGCCTTGCTCGAACGTCAACAAGCCCGCACTGACGAGACCGATCGTCGTCATGGTCGTTGCACTGGAAGATTGCACCAGCAGCGTAACGATGGCGCCCCAGAATGAGCCGTGCAGCGGCGTCGCCGCCGCCTTGCTGAGCATCGCGCGAAGTGCGGTGCCGGCCAGTGTCTTCAGGCCATCCGTCATCACGGTCATGCCAAGCAGGAAGAGACCTACGCCGCCAAGGACCGAGACTGCCGTAGACATGCGGGCTCCTGAGGTGGACGACGATCAGGCCGGCGTCTGCACCTTAGCGCAGTTGCGGAGCGAAGGCATTTGAAACTCCTGGCATGTCCGCTGGTCGGTCCGCTGGTCAGTCCTCGCGACTTAAGGGGGCTCGACGCGGCCAACGGCTGCCACGGCAGGGCTCTCACTGCGTCCAGTGGAAGGCAGCCTTGATGCCATCGATCACGAACTGTGCGGCGAAGGCGGCAAGCACGATGCCGAGAAGGCGCGCTATCACGATGTTGCCCGTGCGGCCCAATAGCCGCGCAAGCTGCCCGGCCAGCAGTAGTGAGATCGCAGATATCGCCGCGACGGCTGCGATGACAGCGACGAGGGCCAGGAGCCACAGCGGATTTCCGGCAGTCTGGCTCGCCAGCAGGAGTGTGGCGGTGATCGCGCCGGGGCCGGCGATGAGCGGAATGGCGAGCGGGAAGGCGGCCAGATCGGTGATTTTCTCGCGCGCCGCAGTCTCTGCCTCGCGACTCTCCTGCCGGATGCGCTCGCCGAAAATCATCCGCGTCGCAACGCCGAACAAGAGGATGCCGCCGGAAATCTGGAACGCCGGCAGCCCGATGCGAAGCTGAGCCAGGAGCCAGTTTCCGAGCAGCGCGGTAACGATCAGGACAATGGCGGCGATGGCGGAAGCGCGTAATGCAAGCGTACGCTTCAGCCCGGCGTCGAGCCCCAGGGTGATGGCGACGAAGGCAGGCGCAATCCCGAGCGGATCGATTACCAGGATCAGGGTTACGAACGACGAGATCACATGGTTCAGCATGGCGCTGCTCGGGTCCACTCATCGCGGGGCGCGCGGTGGACCGGACAGCGCGCCTTCGCTGTTCCGTTCGGGGCGGACTGGTTGAGCATGGCGCCCTTGCGAAGCCAGCAATCTCACCAGAATTGGAACACCTGTCCCCGCCGCGCGTTCCAGCGGCAGGTCGCTCTCGATCGGCCTCAACATGGTCCCGGCACTGTGCGGAACCCGTTGAAGACATTTGCTTCTTCGGAAAGAGGGAAGGCGTCCCGGGATCAGGCAGCATCCCTGCCATCGTTCTGCGTGAGCGCCTGAACACAGGTTTCTCAATTGACGCGGTGCAAGAATGGCGATGACACGATTTCTGATGACGGCCGCAGGACACGCCGCCCTTGAAGGCGAGCTGAGCCACCGCGTGCGCGCCGAGCGGCCTGGCCTTGTTGAGCGAATTCAGCAGGCGATCGCCGACGAGCCAAATCTGGTCGAGAATTCGGAGTACCAGATTGCGCGTGCGGAGCAGGAGGTCAACGAGACCCGAATCGCCGAATTGGAGAACAAGCTGTCCCGCGCCGAAATCATCGACGTGTCCAGGCTTGCGGGCAGTGTGATCAGGTTTGGCGCCACGGTGACACTGACGGATGAGGACACCGGTGAGAAGCGGATCTGGCAGATCGTCGGCGAGCCGGAGGCCGACGCCAGCAAAGGGAAGATCTCGATAACTTCACCGATCGCCAGGGCGTTGATCGGGAAGAGCAAAGGGGCAACCGTCGGCGTCGAAACTCCAGGTGGATCCAAGGCCTATCGGGTTCGCCAGGTGAAGTGGCTTGAGGACAAGCGAAAGAAGCAGGAACAGGCGTGAAGCCGCGGCTGACTGCTCTCCCGACGCCAGATCGCATTTGTCCACCATAGGCGGCGCTCGGCATAGCCGCGGCAGGTGACGCGTCCAACGGCCGTCATCGGCCGAGGTGTTCAGAATTCGTGTCAAGCCGCCAGACGAAGAGCCCGTAGCCCGTAGGATGGGTAGAGCGCTAGCGAAACCCATCACTTCTCCGCAGCAAAGATAATGGGTTTCGCTCCGCTCTACCTACCCATCCTACAGCAGCGGAGTGTGCGGCGGCCAAGGATTGCCCGCGCAGTCTGACGAAATGCCTGCACCAGCGGATGCATTCTCAAACGGCAAATGTAGGGAAGACGCCGCAGTTCACGTCAGGGAAGTGTGTTTGCCTCCGCCCTGCCCACTATCCCCCGGCTTCACTTGGGCTCGTTAACGAGCTGAATGTCGACCGCCCACGGAAATGAAATGCCGGTCAAGCAGATGGCGCGTCGGTTCGTCGAGACGCGAAGGAGGGTGACTGCTACGACTTGGCACTTGACAAAAACTTGTCGGCTGTCGACAGTCTATTAAAATCACGATGGGGATGAAAAATGCTGGATCGGCGAGCTTTGCTTCTATCGGGCGCATCGGCGGCGCTGTTGACCGCGGCGGCCAGACAGGCGGCCGCGCAGGGCGCGGCGGGTGACGTGAAGATCGGCGTAATCTACCCCTTTACCGGCTCCGGAGCCCAGGTGGGGGTCGATGCCCGCTTCGCACTGGAGACGGCCGCCGACCTCATCAATAACCGCCACGAGATCGATCTGCCGCTTGCCCGCGATGCCGGGCTTCCGCGCCTCGGCGGGGCCAAGATCCAGTTGATCTATGCTGATCACCAGGCCGACCCGCAGAAGGGACGAGGCGAAGCCGAACGCCTGATTACGCAGGACAAGGTATGTGCATTGATCGGGACCTACTACAGTTCGGTCGCGGCCGTCGTGTCGCAGGTCGCCGAACGCTATCAGGTGCCGTTCATCGCAGCTGAATCATCTTCCCCGTCGTTGCACACCAAGGGCCTGAAATACTTCTTCCGGCCGGGTCCGCATGATGAGATGTATTCGGTCGCGATGTTCGATTTCCTCAAATATGTGAAGGAAAAGCATCCCGGCACGGCGAACAATGTTGCGCTCTTCTACGAGGACACGCTGTTCGGAAACGATACCAGTCAGGTGCAGAAGCGCCTGGCAGCGGAGCAGAAGGTCGAGATTGTCGCTGACGTGAAATATCGCGCGAATTCTCCGTCGCTGAGCACCGAGGTGCAGCTTCTCAAGGCAAAGAATCCCGACGTCATTCTCGCCACGTCCTATACCACCGATGCGATTCTCTTCGTTCGCACGATGCGCGAACTCGGCTTCAAGCCGAAAGGGCTGATCAGCCAGAACGGTGGCTTCATCGAGCCCGCGTTCTTTGCCGCCGTGGGCGACCAGGCGAACGGCATCATCAGCCGCGCCAGCTTCGTGCTCGACCTGGCGACCAAGCGGCCCTCGCTGAAGGCGGTCAACGAATTGTTCAAGAAGCGCGCGGGCAAGGATCTCAACGACAATACCGCGCGCGAATTCATGTCGCTCGTCATCCTGGCCGACGCCATCAACCGGGCAGGCGACACCAAGGGCCCGGCAATCCAGGAAGCGCTCCGCGCAACCGACATTCCGGGAGATGCGACGATCATGCCTTGGGATCGCGTCAAGTTCGGCGCCGAGGGCCAGAATACGTCGATCAGTCCTGTCATGATGCAGTATGGCGAGGGCGAGTACCGGACTGTCTGGCCTGAGAAGCTGGCGACACGTTCTCTGAAATGGCCGCTCGGCTGAAGCGGCGAAGTCATCCTGTCGCAGCAATCTGTCTCGCGCGCGCTTTCGTGCGACGCGCGGTACGCGGTCGGCTGCCTCGTGCGATCCTGGGGATTCGATGAGCCTCACAATATTGCTGCAGATACTGCTCAGCGGCTTGCTGATGGGATTGATCTACGCCCTGATGGCATCGGGGCTGTCGCTGATCTTTGGCCTGATGGACGTCGTCAATTTTGCTCACGGCGAATTCCTCATGATCGCCATGTATCTGATGTTCGGCCTGGTGGTGGTGACGGGGCTGGACCCTCTGCTGCTATGGCCCGTCGTCGTTGTCGCGATGTTCGCCATCGGTGTCCTGGTTTATCTCGTCATGATCCGCCCTGCATTGCGCGTGAAGACCAACCGTGGAATGGTTCAGGTGTTCACCACGTTCGGTCTTGGGCTCGCGCTGACGGGATTTGCCCAGACGTTGCTGTCGCCGGATTATCGCAGCATCGGCGACAGCTGGATTGGCGGAAAGTCGATCTCTCTGTGGGGAGTATATCTCCCGCTGCCGCAGCTCGTCGGTGGGTTCGTATCCCTGCTCGTCTTCCTGGCGATCTGGGTGGCGATCAGCCGCACCGATTTCGGCAAGGCGCTGGAGGCGACGCGCGAAGACGCGGGCGCAGTGTCGCTGGTCGGTATCGACAAGGATCTGGTCTTCGCCCTTGGCTGGGGCTTCGGCGCTGCGCTGGTCGGACTGGCCGGCGCCATCATCGCCATCTTCTTCTATGTATACCCGAGCGTCGGAGCGTCTTTCGTTCTTATCGCATTCGTGACAGTCGCGCTGGGTGGTTTTGGCAGCATCTTCGGCGCGCTTGCCGCCGGGTTGCTGGTCGGGGTGGTGGAGGCTGGAACCGCCGCTGTCATTTCACCCGCGTTGAAGTCGCTCGGCGTATTTGCCGTCTATCTGGCCGTGGTCATGTTTCGCCCGCGTGGCCTGTTCGGATCGATGTGATGGACGACACTGTCAAGGCCATTCCGTTGTCGCTAGCGGACATCAACGTCGCCGCGGCGCAGCGGCGTCAGCGCAGTCATTTGTGGTTGGCGCTGGCGTTGACGGCCGCTGCCGCCCTTGCTCCCTTTTTCATTACGGACGTTTATGCGACGAACGTCATGATTCTCACGCTGATGTATGTGGCGCTCTCGCAGAGCTGGAACATACTGGGCGGTTACTGCGGGCAAATCTCTCTCGGCCATGCCGTCTATTTCGGCATCGGCGCTTATACGACCATCCTTCTCTACATGATGGGCGGCATCAGCCCGTGGCTCGGCATGATCGCTGGCGGTCTGCTCGATGCGGTCATCGCACTCGTGCTCGGCTATTTCTGCTTTCGCCTTGCCGGGCACTACTACACGATCGCGACGATCGTCATTGCGGAAGCCTTTCTGCTCCTGGTCCAGAACTGGGATTGGGCGGGCGCCGCACTCGGCCTTCAACTCCCGTTCGGGCCGGACAGCTGGCGTACGCTGCAGTTCGGGCAGAACAAGCTGCCATACTTCTATTTTGTGCTGGGCCTCTCGTTCATCACCTGGCTGACGGCCTGGCTGCTTGAACGCGGTCGCTGGGGATATTGGTGGCGCGCGGTCAAGGACGACGCGGAAGCGGCCGGCAGCCTCGGCGTCAGCATCTTCGGATCGAAAATGGCCGCGTCAGCCATTTCGGCTTTCTTTACCGCGATCGGTGGTGGCTTCTACGGTCTGTTCGTATCCTACATCGATCCGCAAAGCGTGTTTGGTTTCCAGATATCGCTGTTGATCGCGCTACCTGCCGTTCTCGGCGGGATAGGAACGCTGTGGGGGCCTGCCCTGGGCGCGGTCGTGCTCGTCCCTCTCGGCGAGGTCATCCGCAGCTACGTCGGCGGCACGGGCAGCGGGATTCACCTCGTCGTCTACGGGCTGCTGATCGTGGTCATCTCCCTGTTCAGGCCAGGGGGGCTGGTGAGCTTGTTCAGCTGGCCGACTTCGGGCGGAGCCGGCAAACCATGAGCGCCCTGTTGCAAGCGCGCAATATCAGCCGCGACTTCGGCGCCCTGCGCGCCAATCGCGACATCTCGCTCGACGTTCAACGCGGCGAAATCGTCGGCCTGATCGGTCCCAACGGCGCCGGAAAGTCGACCTTCTTCAATATTATTGCCGGCGCGGTGGCGCCATCCAACGGCGAAGTCATCTTTGAAGGCCGGAACGTCACGACGATGGCGCCGGCCGATCGCTGCCGGGCCGGTATCGCCCGGACGTTCCAGGTCGTCCGCAGCTTCGATTCCATGGACGTCGTCGAAAATGTGATCGTAGGCTCGCTGCTGCGTACGCGCGAGCCGCGCGAGGCGCGCCGCGCCGCCTGCGACGTTCTGGATTTTGTCGGGCTGGGCCCGCGTGCGGAAACACGAGCGGCCGATTTGACATCACCGGAAAAACGGCGGCTGGAGCTCGCGCGTGCGCTGGCGACGCGTCCAAAGCTGCTGTTGCTCGACGAGGTGATGGCGGGCTTGACGCCGACGGAAGCCCGCCAGGGCGTCGAACTCGTCAAGCGCGTGCGCGAGCAGGGCATCACGATCATCATGGTCGAACACGTGATGGAGATTGTGATGCCGTTGGTCGATCGGGCCGTCGTCCTTGATCTTGGACAGCTTATTGCGGCCGGCTCGCCGTCCGAGGTGATAGCGGATCCCAAGGTCGTCGCCGCCTATCTGGGAGAGCGCAAGCGTGCTTGAAGTCGCGGAGGTCACGACGACCTATCAGGGATTGGTGGCGATATCCGATGTCTCCTTCAAGGTCAGGAAGGGCGAGATCGTGGCCGTCGCCGGCGCAAACGGTGCGGGCAAGTCCACGCTGCTGAAGACGATCGCCGGTATGGAGCCGCGGCAGCGCGGCGCGATTCTGTTCGATGGCAGCCGGATTGACGGCAAGAAGGCCCATTCCATTACCGCGGCCGGGATTGCCTTCGTGCCGGAAAACCGCCGGCTGTTTCCGCGGCTGTCGGTGCGTGACAACCTTCGCTTGGGCAGCTTCCTGTTTCGCAGGCAGCCGGACCGCGAAGGCCCCCTGGAAAACGTGTTCGCCCTGTTTCCGGTGCTGAAATCCCGTCTCGACCAGCTTGCCGGCACATTGTCGGGAGGCGAGCAGCAGATGCTCGCAATTGGTCGAGCCCTGATGACGCGTCCGCGCCTGCTGATGCTGGACGAACCGTCTCAGGGCATCATGCCGAAGCTCGTGGATGAATTGTTCGAGGCGATCGCGAAAATACGCAACGCTGGCGTTACGATTCTCCTGGTCGAGCAGCACCTCGCCGAGAGCCTTGCCATTGCCGACAGCGCAATCGTGTTGCAGACCGGCCGTATCGTCATACGCGGAAGCTCGCGGGAGGTGAGCGATCACCCGGATGTTCAGCGGGCCTATCTCGGCACCTAACAAGCGAGCCGAAATGCCGAGAAGCGGCCACGGTCGCAAGCCGTCTGCGCCGTTCCGTCCGCCTCTAGATATCGCGTATTGCAAGGTCGAGGGCGCGGGCGATTTCTTGCGCGCCGTCCGCGTCCAATGTCAGCGGCGGCAGGAATTTCAAAACGGCCGGTTCGATCACCGACACGCTGTGGCACAGCACGCCGTGCTTGAATATCGCCCGATAGAGCGAAGGCGCGATGGCGGGATCGTTGATCCTGACCGTGAACATGCCGCCATGCGCGATACCGGGCGCCAAGGTGTTGTGATGCCTGGCGCAGACCGCATCCAGCTCGCTCTTGAGCAGGCTCGACATCGTTCTTACCCGCTCGAGGAATCCGCGATCGCTCGCCACGTCCAGGACCTTGCTCGCCACGATGCAGCTGATTTCGTTGCCGCCAAGACTGCTAATATAGGCGAAATTGTGCTGGTTCATGCAGTGATCATAGACGTCGCTTCCCATCAGAAGCGCGCTGACGGGATAAAGACCGCCCGAAAGTCCTTTGCCGGTGATCATGAGATCCGGCTCGATGTCGTAATGTTCCGAAGCCCACAGTTTTCCGGTGCGCCCAAGACCGGTGCGGGTCTCGTCAACGATGAAGAGAACCTTCCGTTCGCGGCAGAGCCGTTGCAGGCCCTCGAAATACGCCTTCGAGGCCGGCTCGAACGTTTCATAGTTGATCGGCTCGACGAGGAGGGCGGCGATATCGCCGGTAAGCAACCGGTCGATTTCCTCGATCGCGCCATACTCCTCGAAGAAGGCGACATATTGCTTCGGCAGACGGTAGTAGTCGATGACTCCTTCCTCTTCCGAACCTGTCGCCAGGGCGGCAAATCCTGAATGGCCATGATAGCCATGCCGATAGGCCAGGATCTTTTGCCGTCCGGTCGCTCGAAACGCGAACATGGTCGCAACGTCGACCGACGTCGTCGAACTCAGCGTAACCACGCTTCGGTTCAGGCGGCGGGACGGCGCAAGCGCAGCAAGCTTGTCCTGGAGCTTGAGATACTCGGCGTTCGGTATCGACCAGAGCCCGGTATCGCGTCCATCGTCCAGCGCGCCTCTCAGCGCCGCCAGTACGTCAGGATGGCGATGGCCCAGGCTGTGAACGCCGCCGGCCGTCCCGCAATCGATGACCCGCTTGGTACCTTCCAGGTTCCACAGGTGGATCCCGTCGCGTTTGCCGATCACGAAATCGATGCCCTTGCCGAGCTGTCGTTGCGCGTTCGAACGCCAGGAGCGCTCGATGAAGGCGGAGAGTACGCCTGCGCTGGTTTGCAGAGCATCCGACGGGTTCGAAGCGGTCACGTTGATTTCCTTGGGCATTGGCAGGCGTGAAAGGACCCGCATTGCATGACGGGAAGTGGCGAGGGCGGGGGTGTTGCCCTCATGTGTCCGGCACCAGATCGAAGTGCCAGACCTTGGCGATGATTTTCCATCGGCCGTTCGCGCGAATGAAGGTCAGTTCGTCGGTGAAGCGCTTTGGCAAGAAGAGCTCCTGAACCCGCGCATGGGCCGTCGTGGCGGTCGGCACCGCAATTTCGAGGATCCTGTCCTCCCGCCGGTCGCCGCGGCTGGCCGGCGATTGCCGTCCCGCCACGACGTCGAGATATTCGGCCACGGTCATGGTGGTGAACGCATCGCCCGTGTTGCAATAGAGGCGGGCGTCGGTATGAAACAGCTCGGAGAAGAGCGCACTGTCGCCGAAATACAGGGCGTCAAAGTACTTCAGGAGCGATTCATGTAGTTCTTTGACCGGATTTTCCATGATTAACTCGTTGCTGGCGGGGCAACGCAAAAGGCCCATATTGTCGACAGTGGACAAATCACATGAGTTCGATTTCAATGTCAATCATTTTCGCGCCGGCCACGGCCAGGCGGGCGCGTCACGGAGAGCGGGCATGGCGCTGATGCGAAGGGTCAGGATCGACCGGCTGTCGATCGCCGATCAGGTGTATGAGCACTTGCGCTCGGAAATTCTGGTAGGTGAACTCCGCCAGGGCGAGCGCGTCATCGAGGCCCAGGTCGCAAAGACCCTGCAGATCAGTCGCGCCCCGGTGCGCGAGGCCGTGAACCGCCTGCTGCAGGACGGACTGCTGGAGACCAAGACGCACTTCGGCCCCTCGGTCATCCAGATGACGCCCGAGAAGATCCGCTACCTGTACGACATTCGTGCCGCGATCGAGGGGCTGGCGATTCGCGAGGTGGTCCGCAGGCGCAGCAATCTCGACCTGGAGCCGCTGCGCGCGTGCATCGTCGAGATGAAGCGATGCGCGCGCAGGAAGGATCTGGGGGGGCTCGTGGACGTCGAGCTCGAGTTCCACCGCTTGCTGTGCGAGTTTGCGGGAAACCCCTATGTCGTCAAGGTCAGCTCCATACTCGATGCGCAGGTTCGCATGGCCCTGACAATCGACAACTCCCATTACGAAAATCTCGCGGACGCCGCTGACGAGCACGAGCCGATACTTGAGGCAATCCAGTCCGGCGACGCCGACAAGGCTGCGCGCCTGATGGAGTCGCACATCCTCTCGTCGCTCAGCAGCTTCGCGACCGCGGCCGTGCCGTCAAAGAGAAAGGCCAAGATCTCCAAGTAAATGGCAAGGCGAGTGCGGGTAGCGGCCGCGATGTTGCGACACCGCTGGCGACGCTGCCGGCCGCACTTCGCCGGCCGCACTTCGATGGGCTGGTCCTCTTTCCGTCGTGCCGCCTGCCGAGACCTGGCATCCGACGCCGGGGCTTGCCTTGGCAGCCCGTCTCATCTACTGTCGTCTGTCGACAATATTGACGAGGACGTGATGGCCGGCTGGCGGGTGGGGATCGATATCGGTGGGACCTTCACGGATGTCGTTGCCTGGAATTCGGCGACCTCCGCCATGCTCACAGCCAAGGTGCGGACCTTCGCGAGTGATCCGATACGGAGTGTGCTCGCGGGGCTCGACGCCGTGGGCCTTGCCTGGGAGGAGGTCGATGACCTTGTCCACGGGACGACGATCGTGACGAATGCGATCGTCGAAGGCCGGCAGGCCAAAGTCGCGTTCGTGACGACGGAAGGCTTCGCCGACGTCCTGACCATCGGGCGCCAGAATCGCCAGCATCTCTATCGACTCGACCTGCCGCCGAAACTGGCGTCGCAGGTGCCGGACGATCTCTGTTTCGAAATCGAGGAGCGTATCGATTTTCGCGGTCAGGTCGTGCAGAAGATGAATTCGGCCTCGGTGGAGCGCCTGGTGCAGACCTTGCGCGAACGTGAGGTCGAGGCGGTGGCGATCTCGCTGCTTCACTCCTACGCCAATTCGGCCCACGAGAGGGCGCTCGCGTCGGAGGTCCGGAAAGCGGTGCACCATGTCGCCTCGTCACACCGCGTCAACCCGGAGGCGCGCGAGTTTGAACGCGCCAGCACGACAGTGCTGAGTGCGAGCGTGATGCCGCTGGTGGCGAGCTATATTGATCGAATCGAGGCCCGCAAGCCGGCGAATAGCCGCCTGCATTTCTTTCATTCGGCGAGTGGCCTGTGCGCGCCCGCAGCGTTGCGCGAGCTGCCGCTGGCGCTGGCGTTGTCCGGCCCGGCCGCGGGAGTCGCGGCTGCGGGCCAGGTCGCCAGGGATCTCGGCATCGGCCGCGCGCTGACCTTCGACATGGGAGGAACCACGACCGACGTTTGCCTTGTCGTGGACGGCGATGCGGAAATCACCGCCGACCGCAGCCTGGCGGGGCGGCCGCTGCGGATGCCGGCGGTTGCGGTCGAAGCGATTGGTGCCGGTGGCGGATCGCTGGTCCGCCACGACGGCGGCATGATGCGTGTCGGTCCCGAAAGCGCGGGCGCCGATCCCGGGCCCGCCTGTTACGGCCTTGGCGGCACGGCGCCGACGATAAGCGATGCGAACATGGTGCTGGGATTCCTCGAGGACGGCGCCACGTTCGGCGGAAGCATCGTTCTCGACAGGGCGCTGGCCGAGCGGGCGCTTGAGCCGGTCGCCAAGGCGCTGCGGCTGGGGCTGGAGGCCACTGCGGACGGCATCAGGCGAGTCGCCAACAACGCCATGGCCAATGCGCTCAGGCGCATCACCGTGGAGCGCGGCATCGACGCCAGAACTTGCGCTCTCATCGCGTTTGGCGGGGCGGGGCCCATGCATGCGGTCGAAGTGGCGCAGCTGGTCGGCATCAACCGCGTGATTGTTCCCAATCATTCCGGCGCGCTTTCAGCGCTGGGCTGCGTCTCATCGGATATCAGTTATACCCAGCATCGCACCGTCCATATCGCCGGGACAGAGTGGGATCGAGCGCGGCTGGATGCGGTGCGCGGGGAGATCATCGCCGACGTGACCCGGTTGATCGGTCCGGCGCAGACCGCCCCGACTCTCAAATGGGTCGCGGCGCTTCGCTACGCGGGACAAAGTTACGCCATCGAACTGTCCGATCCGGCGCTCGATGAGCCGGAGCAGCTCGGTGCCCGATTCAGGGAGCGCCACCGGCAGCTCTACGATTTTGCGACCGGCGAGCCATGGGAACTGGTCGCCCTGCGACTAACCGCGACGGTGCCGCGCGACAGCGGCGCGCTGCCGACGCAGCCCCAAGGTGGACCGCCTGCGACGCCGTCGAAACAACGGCAATGCTCGTTCGGCGGCGCCGCGCCGCAATCGGTTCCGCAGTATCGGCGCGATGCGCTGCCGGCAGGACAGCGAATCGCGGGGCCGGCAATCGTCACCGACGCCATGTCGACCCTGGTCCTGCCTCCCGGATGTTCGATGACGGCGACCGCTCACGGCCATCTCGAGATTCGCATTGGGGATGCCGATGACTGAGCTCAATCCGTTCACCCTCGAAGTGATTCGCCACGCGCTCAGCAGCATGGCTGAGGAAATGTCGCTGGTCGTGATGCGCTCGGCGCGCTCGCCGCTGCTACGTGAGGCCGGTGACCTTTCTTCCGCGCTGACCGACCATGACGGCCACCTCATCGCGCAGGGCAAAGACATTCCGATGCACATGGGAGTGATGAGCTTCACGGTCCGCGAATTCCTCAAGTGCGTTCCGAAGGAGCGGCTCAGGCCCGGTGACGTATGGTTCCTGAACCTGCCGCAGGTGGGCGGCAATCATCTGCCTGACGTGAAGGCAATCCGGCCGATCTTCTTTGAGGGTGAGCTGCAGGCCTTCGCGGTCAGTCTTGCGCATTGGGCCGACGTTGGCGGCGCGGTGCCCGGCAGCTATGTCCCGGGTGCCAAGGATGCCTGGCAGGAAGGTCTGCGTATCAGTCCGCTGCGCGTCTTTACCGCGGAAGGTGTCGATCGGGAGAAGATCGATCTGATCCTCGCCAACGTCCGCGGACCGGAAGAGCGCGAGGGCGACATCCTCGCGCAGGTCGCGGCGACCCGAGCGGCCGAACATCGATTCGGTGCGCTGTGCGCCGAGCATGGCGGCCAGACTGTCCGGCGAAGCATTGTCTACCTGCACGATTGGGCAGAGGCTCAGATGCGTGCCGCGATCGCGCGGCTTCCCGACGGTGAATATTCCGGCGAGGATTTTCTCGACGACGATGCGGCCGGCGGCCCGCCGTTGCCGATACGGGTGCGCGTTACCATTGCCGGCGAAGAAGCGACATTCGACTTCTCCGCATCGGGAGATGCTGCGCGGGGCCCGATCAATACGACGCCGTTCATTGCGGCGGCCTCGGTCTTCTACGTGATGCGCGCGTTGTTTGCCTCCGACACGCCGCCAAACGGCGGCTGCTATCGGCCGCTGCGGATCGTCACGCGGCGCGGATCGGTGCTGGATCCCGGCGACGACAAGCCGGTCGTTGGCGGCAACCACGAGACCTCGCAACGTGTCGCGGATGCGTTATTCCGCGCCTTTGAGGCCATCGCGCCGGAAAAACTGAGCGCAGGAGGTCCGACGACTTCGGGCCTTTTGCTGTTTGCCGGACGCCGGCAGGACGGTCGCTGGGCCACGCTCTATGAAACGCATGGTGGGGGCGAGGGCGCGCGCTGCGACCGCGACGGAATGTCGGTGCTGCGCGTGCATATGTCGAACGTGATGAATACGCCGGCGGAAGTCATCGAGGCCGAGTATCCGCTTGAGGTAGTCTTTCAACGTGTTCGTCGTCGCTCGGGCGGTGGTGGCGAGCATCGTGGCGGTGACGGCCTGCATCGTTGCTATCGCGCCACGGTGGGCGACATCTCGCTCACCAGCATGTTCGAGCGGGCCATCGTTCCGCCTTACGGCCTGAAGGGCGGCGAAAACGGCGCACCCTTTGCGGTGGAGGTCGTTCGCCGCGATGGCGCTCGCTCGAAGTTGTCAGGGAAACAGAACGTCACCCTCGACAAGGGCGATCTGGTGATCGTGCAGAGTTGCGGCGGTGGCGGATATGGGCCAGCCGGCTAGGAACGCTACAAAGGGAAGAGGAGACTGCTCATGAAATTGGCTAACAAGAACGCCGTCGTCACGGGCGGCGCGAAGGGGATGGGAGCGGCGATCAGCGAGACGCTGGCGCGCGAGGGGGCTGATATCCTGCTTACCGCCCGCGACGTCGCCGCGCTCGAGGACGTTGCGAAGAACATCAGGAAGCTCGGCAGAAAGGCCGAGACCTGCTCCTGCGACGTCACGGACGAAGCCTCGGTCAAGGCGATGTCGGAAAAAGCGATGGCGATGTTCGGCGGCAGGATCGACATTCTCGTCAATGTCGCCGGCGTGACCGGACCGATCGAGACGCCGGTGCAGGACATCAAGCCGGATGATTTCACCTATGTCATCGAGGCCAACATCCGCGGCACCTATTTGCCGATCAAGTACATCGTTCCGGCAATGATCGCAAAGCGCAGCGGCAAGATCGTCAATATCGGCGGCACGTCGGGCCTGCGCGGCTACAAATATCGTGCGGCCTATAGCTCGTCCAAATGGGGCGTGCGGGGCCTGACACGTACCGTTGCGCTCGAAGTCGGCCCGCACAACATCAACTGCAACGTTGTCTGCCCTGGTATCGTCCACACCCCCAGGATGGAAAAGTTGTGTCACGAAAAGGCGCGGGTCCGCGGTTGGACCTACGAACAGGTTTATGAGGAATATGTGCAGGACATGGCGCTCAAGCGCGTGACCATGCCGCAGGACATCGCGAATGCCGTGCTGTTCCTGGCTTCCGAGGACGCACGCAACATCACGGGCCAGGAGCTCGCCGTCGATGGCGGCTGGGACGTCTGAACAGGCGTTCGTAATCGGCCGCGTTCGGGCTTTTGTCCTCATCTTCTCGTCTGCGGCCGAGCGCTGGTTGTGCTGGCTCGAGCTCGGCCGCATGGATTTCTGTGTCGAAAGCCAGTTTCCGGTGTACGCGTTGGACGGCTGTTTTGGGCCGCCCTTCTATATCGGGCGGAGTCGCGAGCTCGCCGCATACCGCTTTGCGGTATCCGATGACGAGCCGGGCATGCAGGTTTCGGACGTGATTGCCGGCTTGCTGGAAAGTTCTTTGCCCTGATCCAGGCCAACGGTCAGGATCAACTCCATCATACACAAGGGCTGAGTGCGCCTCGCTTCTGAGAAGCGCCGCGTGCACGTGGTGCATGTGCAATCGTGGCGTGGCGAAGCCAAGGCCCCTCTTGTTTCGCACCAGCGCCCATAGAGCACCCGACTCAGCTCGGCGGCGCCTGCTCGCGATGAGGAAACAAGCGAGCGTGCCGTCGATCCCACCGTGCCGTAGGTAATCGCGGTGTCGATGCCTCGCCGCTTCCGAAGCAAAGCCTCATGCATGAGTGGGTCCCATGCGGCTCGAAAGTGCATGGCATCCGTAATTACCCGGAGACCCATATTAGGGATTTGCTCATCATCGATCGCGAAAGTGCCATCAATGGATTCGCGGGGAGAATCGCGAATTCAAATCTGTCGGGGAACAAGAAGAATGCCCAATCCCATCGAGCCGAAGTGGTCGCTACGACTTCCCGCAGATTGCAGTATCGGGGCTATCCGCAGCGTCTATGACGTGATCCGCGACGCCTTCGCTCGTCAGCATTCTCTCGAAATCGATTGCTCAAGCGTCGCCAAGGCCGACGTCACCTCCATTCAGCTTCTGCTCTCGACCGCCAAGACCGGCCAGGCGCAAGGACGGCCGGTCGTCTTGACTGCCTTGTCGCAGGATTTTCGCCGTACCCTCCGCCGGGCCGGCTTCTCCAGCGAAGCGATGTCAGACAATCTCTTGAACAAAAAGAAAGATGGCGTCTGATGGCCACCGTTCTGACGGTCGACGATTCCCCCAGCATCCGGCAGATGATCAAGGTGACGCTCGAGCCCGCTGGTCACAACGTCATCGAAGCCGGCGACGGCGCGCAAGGTCTGGCGCAGGCCCAGGCGAAGCGGCCCGATCTCGTCATCACCGACCTCAATATGCCCGTCATGAACGGCCTCGAACTTATCCGGGCGCTGCGCAAGCAGCCCATGCTGACGGGGTTGCCGATCGTGTTCTTGACCACCGAATCGAACGACGCAGTCAAGCAGGAAGCCAAGAGTGCCGGCGCGACCGGCTGGATTACAAAGCCGTTCAAGCCTGAGCAGCTGATCGCGGTAGTCGCAAAGCTGGTGCGCGCATGAGCGCGCTCGACCCGACCGAGATCTTTCGCCAAGAGGCAGCCGAACTTTTTGAGACGCTGGAAGGGACGCTGCTGGATCTATGCCTGCGTCCGGACGACCGCGAACTCGTTGATTCGGCTTTTCGCGCGCTGCACACCATCAAGGGCTCGGGCGCGATGTTCGGCTTCGACAAGGTCGCAGCCTTCACCCATGAATTCGAAACCGCTTTCGAGCTGGTTCGCAAGGGCGAGATCAAGCCCACGCAGGAGCTGATCGCGGTGGCGCTATCGGCCAAGGATTACATCCGCGCATTGATCGAGCAGCCGGACGCAACAGAATCCATCATTGGTGACGCCATCCTGGACGATCTGAAACGGTTTGTCGCACCTGATGCGCGGCCAAGTCAGTCGGCGCCGGCATCGAGCCCGGGTGCGGCGGCTACCGTGGAGCGCCGCCTGGTCGGCTGGCAGCTGAAGCTGGAATTCGATTCGCACATCCTCTGCAACGGCTCCAACCCGCTCGATCTGTTGGAGGATCTTTGCAAGCTGGGGCCCTGCTTCGTCGTGCCCGTGACCGACGACGTCCCGCTGCTCGACGAGCTGGAGCCCGAATACTGCTACCTGAAATGGGATGTCACCCTGCACGCCGATTGCGACAAGGCCGCGATAGACGACGTTTTCATGTTCGTGATCGACGAGATGAAACTTACACTGACGCCGCTCACGCATGTGGAGCCGCCGACGGCAGTCCCGCCGCTTCAACAGCTTGTTGTGGAAGCCGAGGTCGTCGAGTCCGAACTGCCGCCGCAGCCGGAAGAGCCGGTGCGGGCCGCAGAAATTGCGTCGACGCTCGAGCCCATGGGCGCCGTGATGGCCGGCGAGCCAAAACACGATGAAGCCAAGGCGGGCGAAACCAAGAGCAGCGAGCCGAAGCGGGCCGACGATCGCGGCATCGCGACCGTGCGCGTTCAAGCGGAACGGCTGGACGAACTGATGGACCGGGTCGGCGAGCTTGTCATTGCGCAAGCGCGGCTCAGCCAGCTGGCGGCGACCGGTTCCGACCTGTCGATCAAGATGATCGCGGAAGAAATCGAGCGGCTCGCGGCCAGCCTGCGCGACACCACCATGGGCGCGCGCATGGTTCCTATCGGCTCGCTGTTCGGACGCTTCCGCCGCCTTGTCCACGACCTTTCGCGCGATCTCAAGAAGCCAGTCGAGTTCATCACCTCCGGCGAGGACACCGAGCTCGACAAGACCATGATTGAGTGCCTGGCCGATCCGCTGGTGCATCTGATCCGCAATGCGATCGATCATGGCATCGAGGATACGGCGGTGCGCGCGGCGAACGGCAAGCGCGAACAGGCGCGGATTGAACTTCAGGCAGTGCATTCGGGTGCACAGGTGCTGGTTACGGTGCGCGACAATGGCGGGGGTCTTAATACGGCGCGCATCCGCGCCAAGGCCGAAGAGCAGGGGCTGATCGCTTCCGGCGCGACGCTGTCGGACCATGAAATCCACCAGTTCCTGTTCCACCCCGGCTTTTCGACCGCGCAGGTAGTCTCCGCGCTCTCGGGTCGCGGCGTCGGCATGGACGTGGTCAAGCGCACGATCGAGAACATGCGCGGCTCCATCGATCTGTCGACCAAGCCGGGCGAGGGCACAAGCGTCACACTGCGTCTGCCGCTGACGCTCGCGATCATCGAAGGGCTTTTGATCCGGGTCGACGAAGGGCGCTACATCATTCCGCTGGCGGCCGTAGAGGAGTGTGTCGAACTGACCGCTGCCGACGAGCGCTCCCGCGGACGTAATTTTCTCAGCGTGCGGGGCGAGCTGGTGCCGTTCCTGCGGCTGCGCGAGCTGTTCGGCATGCCGGGCGCGCCGGAGAACCACCAGAAGACCATCATCATCTCCACCGGCGAGATGCGCGTCGGCCTTGTCGCCGATCAGATCATCGGCAACCACCAGACCGTGATCAAATCGATGTCCAAGCTGCATTCGGAAGTCACGATGTTCTCCGGCGCCACGATCCTGGGCGACGGCAGCGCTGCCCTGATCCTGGATGTCGCGCAGCTCGTCGCCCACGCCCAGTCCCAATCGGAAAAGCACCAAAACAAGGCCGCCTGATGAATCCGGATATCGCACGCGACGGGGCCGCGGGGCTCGACGCCGCTTCCATGCAGGTCGTGATGGTTGGCCTTGGAGAGGAGATGTTCGCGCTCGATGCGGAGCTCGTCAGGGAGATCATCGATCCGGTGCCGGCAACGCGGGTCGCCGGCGCGCGCGCATTCCTGCCGAGCGTGATCAACGTGCGGGGCAACGTCATTCCGCTGGCTGACCTGCGGATCCGGTTCGGGATGCCGGCCAGCGCCGATTCGGAGGAAACCCGCATCGTGGTGATCGAAATCGATGTCGGTGGCGATCCGGTTCTGGTCGGCGTGATCGCCGACAAGGTCTACGAGGTGACGGAAATTTCGCGAACCAACGTGCAGCAAACGCCGCGCGTCGGCACGCATTGGCGGCCGGAGTTCATTCGTTTTATCGCGAAGTGGCGTGAAGAGTTTGTGATCGTTCCGAACATGGAACGAATTCTGAATTGAGCCCGATCCGAGGGCGCAGCATGGGGGCTGAGAATGAGACTTACTGTTAAGGCAAAACTGGCCGGCGCCTTCGGCGCAATCATCGTATTGTCGATGGTCGTCGGCGCCATCGCGTACAACAAGCTTTCGTTGCTGGATGAACAGCAGAACCGCATGGCCGCGCAAACGGGAAGGATGAAGCTCGCCTATGACATGAGGGGCAGCATTCAGGCGCAGCAGCGCGCCGAAATCAGGATGATCCTCGCGTACACGGACAAGGAAACCGAGGAGGCACATCGCGAGGTGCTGCGCCGTCGGGACATGCTGATGAAACAGCGCGAGGATCTCTACGGCCAGGTGGTGACGGAAGCCGGCAAGAAGATGCTCGATCAAGTGAACGCGCAGATCAAACGCATGAACGACGTGCAGGAGCAGGTCGGCAAGTTCGCGCTGTTGAACTCGAACAACAAGGCGTCGATGCTCTGGCGAAGCGAGGGAATGCCCGCCGCCAACGAACTGGACCAGGCGCTCACTTCCGCCGCCGCAGAAGCCGTCAAATCGGGAACTCAGGAAGGCGCGCACGCAGCCTCGGCCCTGCAGTCGGGCAGGCTGCAGCTGTCCCGGCTCGGCCGTTCGGTGGTGGCCTCCTATACCGCGCTGAATCTCGAGACCGTTGACGTCGAAGCGAAGCACGGGGAAGCCGAACTGGCGTCGATCAAGGAGATTGTCTCGCGTCTCTCCGGTCAGGCCGGGGTGCCGGCCGCCGCGCTCACCGCGATCAACGCCCAGTCCGAGAAGTTCACCAAGGTCGCCGAGAAGGCGATTGCGCTGGCGCGCGAGGCTGGAAGCCTGAAAGCGACTATGCTCGCGGAGAACGAGGGACGAAAGGCGTTCAACGAAGCTCTTGAAGAGATCGGCAAATATGTCAGCCACGCCGAGAAGAATATGGCGGATATCTCGGAAGAGGGAACCCGGGAAGCCGCGTTCGCGAAAACGCTGCTGATCAGCATCATCATCGCATCGCTGCTGTTCGCTGTCGTCGCGGCGACCTGGATAGCGCTCAATATCAGCCGAGCGCTCACACGCGCCGTCGGGCTCGCCGACGCTGTCGCCATCGGCGATCTCGGCCAGAAGATTGACGTATCGAGCAACGACGAGGTCGGCGATCTGATCAAGTCGCTGAACAAGATGACGACAAACCTCAACGTCACCGCGAAGATGGCCGACGAAATCGCCGCCGGCAATCTTCTGATCGACGCCAAGCGGCTGTCGGACAAGGACACGCTCGGCATCGCGCTTGAGCACATGGTCGAGAGGCTTCGCGGCATCGTCGCCGAAGCGCTGCGCGCCGCCCACAACGTCTCCGCAGGCAGCCAGGAACTGTCGGCCAGCGCCGAGCAACTGTCGCAGGGCGCGACCGAGCAGGCGTCGTCGGCTGAAGAGGCATCGTCCTCCATGGAGGAAATGGCGTCGAACGTGAAGCAGAACGCCGAGAACGCAAACCAGACCGAGAAGATCGCGACGCAATCCGCCAAGGATGCGGAGGCGAGCGGCGTCGCCGTCGGCCGCGCCGTCGAGGCGATGCAGACCATCGCCGAGAAGATCACCATCGTGCAGGAAATCGCTCGGCAGACCGACCTGCTTGCGCTCAACGCGGCGGTGGAAGCGGCCCGTGCCGGCGAGCATGGCAAGGGCTTCGCGGTGGTCGCTTCCGAAGTGCGCAAGCTCGCCGAGCGCAGTCAGGCCGCCGCCGCCGAGATCGGCGCGCTCTCGGCCGAGACGGTGAAGGTTGCCCAGGAGGCCGGCGGCATGCTCGCCAAGCTGGTCCCGGATATCAAGAAGACCGCCGAGCTTGTCGAGGAAATCACGTCGGCCTGCCGCGAGCAGGACGTCGGATCTTCGCAGATCAATCAGGCGATCCAACAGCTCGACAAAGTCGGCCAGCAGAACGCGAGCGCCTCCGAGCAGGTATCGTCGACCTCGGAGGAACTGGCTTCCCAGGCAGAGCAGCTGCAGCAGACCATCGCCTATTTCCGGATCGAGGGGGCGAAGAAGGAGGCCGACGCCTCCGTATCGGTCGACCGCGCCGTTGGTCAGCTGCGGGCCAAGGCAGCCAGCATGTCCGCGGCCGACCGCGGCGCGAAGCGGGCACCGGCGGCTCCGGCCCCTGTGGCCCGTCAGCGCAAGGTCGCGAGCAGCGGCGGGGGTGGTTTCGCCTTCGAGCTGGGGGATGGCGGCGACGATCATGATGCCGCGTTCTCTCGTCAGTGAATTCCGGTCCCGCCTCTCCTCACTGGGGAGGCGGCGCCTTTCGGGCCCCAAAGCGCGTGGAGCTTAACATGGCCGAAACGGCCCAGTACCTGACCCTCGGCCTCGCCGGGGAGACTTTCGGCATCAGCATTCGCAACGTTCGCGAAATTCTCGACCTGCGGCCGATCTCGCGATTGCCGCATGCGCCGGATTTCCTGTTGGGAATGATCGATGTCCGCGGCAGCGGTTATCCGATCGTCGATCTGCGGATCAAGCTCGACCTGCCGAAAGTCGCGGCTACGGAAGCCACTCGCATCATTATCCTCGACGTGCCGATGGGGCAGCGGCTCGTCGGGGTAGGTTTTGTCGCGGATTGCGTCTTTGAGGTGACGGATATCGACGAAAGCCAGATCGAGCCTCCCCCGTCCGTCGGCGGCCGCTGGAAGTCCGATTACCTCGCGGGGATCGGGCGCAAGGGCGACAAGTTTGTGATGATCTTCGATCTCGCCCGGCTGATGGCCTCCGTGGACATGCCGAGCCATCGCGAGGCGGAAGCCGGCGCGTCGTTCGCCGCCTAGATCGGGGGCGTTCCATGAATCTTGCCGTCGATCGATTGACGGACCGTCACTTTCGCGCGATCGCCGAACTGATCGAGGGACAGGTCGGAATCAAGCTGCCGTCTGGCAAACGCCTCATGCTGGAAGGGCGGCTGCAAAAGCGGGTCCGGGCGCTCAACTGTTCCGACGCGAACCAGTATGTCGAACATCTGCTCGAAGGCGTCACGCTCGATACCGAGCTCGTTCAACTGATCGATTGCGTGACGACGAACAAGACCGACTTCTTTCGCGAGCCGGCGCATTTCGCGTTCATGAAGAATGTCGGCGTTCCGTCGCTGCTCGCTCTGCGTGGCCGCGGGTCGCGCAATCTGAAGATCTGGAGCGCGGCCTGCTCCACTGGCATGGAGGCCTATACGGCAGCCATCGTCCTCGATGATCTGGCCAGGACCGGCACGCGATTCCAGTTCCGCATTCTCGGGACGGACATCTCAACCAACGTGCTGCGGCTCGCCAAGGCTGGAATCTACACCAGGGAAATGATCGCGCCCGTGCCGGACGCCCTTGCGAAGCGCTACTTTCTGTCGTCCAGGGATCCGTCGCGCTCCGACGTGCGCGTCGTCCCGGAGCTGCGGCGGGTGACGAACTTCTTGCGAATGAACTTGATGGATGCGTCGTATCCGGTGGACGACGACGTCGACATCATCTTCTGCCGCAACGTCCTGATCTATTTTGAGAAGGAAAACCAACGCAAGGTGGTGGAGCGGCTGTCCCATCATCTCCGCCCAGGGGGATATCTGATGGTCGGGCACTCCGAGTCGATGGTGCATAGCGGCTTGTCGGGCCTCAAGCAGGTTCAGCCGACCATCTTCAGGGTCTAGGAGTCGGACAGTGCTCAGGAAGAATGTCAGAGTCTTGATCGTCGACGACTCCGCCTCCGTGCGCAGTATCCTGACGACGATCCTCAATGAGGATCCGAACATCGAGGTCATGGCGGCTGCGTCCGACCCCTTCGTCGCGGCGACGCGGCTTCAGGAGGAACTCCCGGACGTGATTATTCTCGACATCGAGATGCCGCGAATGGATGGGCTGACCTTTCTCCGCAAGATCATGTCGCAGCGCCCGATTCCGGTGATCATTTGTTCGACGTTGACGGAGAAGGGCTCGGATATGATGTTTGCTGCGTTTGAAGCCGGCGCCGTCGATATCGTTCCGAAGCCGCGGGTAGGTACCCGGCAGGCGCTACTGGAATCGTCCACGCGGCTGCGCGAGGCCGTCAAGTCGGCGGCTCGCGCCCGCGTCCGGCCGCGCGGCGAGCGGCGCGCGGGGATCGAAGCGAAGCTGACGGCCGACGCGATCATCCCGCCTCCGGTGCAGGTACGATCGCGTCCGGCGACCGAGCACATCGTGTGCATCGGCGTTTCGACTGGCGGCACCGAGGCGCTGCGTGATGTTCTCGAAGTGTTGCCGCCGAGCTGTCCCGGCATCCTGATCGTGCAGCATATGCCGCAAGGGTTTACAGCGGCCTTTGCGCAGCGCCTCAACGGCATCTGCCAGATCAACGTGAAGGAAGCCGAAGATGGCGAACTCGTGCAGCCTGGTTGCGCTTATATCGCGCCCGGCGCCCGACATATGCTGCTGCAGCGGAGTGGGTTGCGCTATCACATCGCGATCAAGGACGGGCCGCCGGTATCGCGGCATAGGCCATCGGCGGACGTCTTGTTCCGCTCGGCCGCGCAGTATGCGGGCCGCAACGCGCTCGGGATCATCATGACCGGGATGGGCGACGACGGCGCACGGGGCCTACTGGAGATGCGCAAGCTAGGTGCCGCGACACGCGCGCAGGACGAAGAAAGCTGCGTCGTATTCGGTATGCCGAAAGAGGCCATTGCCGTAGGCGCTGCCGAGAAGGTCGTTTCGTTAGGACAGATCCCGCGCGAGATCATGATGTGGTACCAGGCCGGGCAGCCTGCACTGATTGGGTGATCGCGATGTCGGTTGCGATGGAGCCTGAAACAATCGAGGCCGCCATGTCCGCGGTCGAGGGCATCTCCTCGCGGATTGAGGATAGCTTTGCAAAGGCCGGCCAACAGCTCGGCCGGGGACACACCATCTTCCAGGGGCTGAGCCAGGCGCTGGCCACCCTGTCGGCGGAGCTGTCCGGCACGCAAATCGACGGCGCGTCGGACGCGCTGCACGATGTCGCGAACAAATTGAACGGCTTGGCCGAAGCGCTGCCTGCCGAAAGCGCGCTGCTGAGCGGCCTCGGCAGCGCCGCGATGGAAGCATCCGAACTGCTCAAGCCGGTATTCAAGCACATCCAGATGATCTCGATCATCGCGCGCAGTGCCAGGATCGAGGCGGCTTCGCTGACCCAGGATCGGGAAGGTTTCCTGGCCTTCACGCAAGAGGCCTATGAGCTTGCCAAGGCCGTGCAGCAGTCGCTCGAGGCCTGCGCCCGCGATCAGGCTAGATTGTCCAAGGCGGTTGACAACGCGCTGAACAAGCAGAAGGATTTTGAGCAGCGCTACCATGCTCGGTTGTTGTCAGAAGCAAGCGATCTGATCTCGGCCTATTCCGGACTGCAGGAGCAGCGCAGCCAAAGCGTCCGTCTCACCGAGCTCGCGGGTCGAAGCACCAGGAAGGTGGCCGACGCGGTCGGCCACGCTGTCGTCTCGTTGCAGGCTGGCGACAGTACGCGGCAACGGCTGGAGCATGTCTGCCACGGCCTCAAGGTCGCCTCCGGATCGACAGAGAGCATCGTGCCGGGGGATGGCGCACCAGAGACGAGCATAATCTGCCGGCTCCAGGCGATGCAGATGAAGGATGCCGAGCGCGAACTGCAGCAGGATATCGGCGAGATCCTGGGCGCGCTGTCGGCCATCATGTCGGATGCAACCAGCGTAGTCAGCCAGGCGCGCTCCCTCTATGGGAGCGGCGGCGATGATTCCTCATCCTTCCTGACACGCATCCGGCATATCCTGTCGGAGGCCTCAACCCTGATCGCGACCTGCGAAACTGCCGGCAGATCAGTCGACGACGCATTGACGGTCGTGGAACAAACGCTCAACAAGTTTCGCGATACGATCGCCGGACTTTCGGAGGCCGTCGTCGACATTACCCTGATCGGAATGAACGCGTCACTGAAAGCCGGCCATCTCGGCAGCAAGGGCAACGCCTTTGTCGTGATCGCCAATGAGCTCAAGGCGACCGCCGACCAGGTCTCCGCAGCCGCCGCGCGATTGGCGCCGACGCTGGACGAAATCGGCAAGTCTGCGAACGATCTGCGTGTGCTTCGCTTGACCGGCAATCGCATGCAGTTATCGCGGCTCGAGCCACAGATCTTGCATACGCTGCGCCGGGTTGAAGATGGCAATGAGCAGCTTGGCGGGCTAGTCGAGCAGCTGACTCGAGAGGGCGCTGAATTCGAGGGTTTGATGAACTCCGCCTCACAGCTGATGAGGGTGCTCGGCGAGGCTGCCGCGACACTACCGGCCGCGGCGCAGCAGCTGGACGCCTTGAGCCACACTGCACCTGGAGCGTCACTCCCCGCCGCCGATCGGGCCATCCTCGATGATCTCTTCGCGCGCTACACCATGGAGCGCGAGCGCGATGTGCATCGGCAACTGCTGCAACATTTTGGTCTTGCGCCGACGCCGCCCCAACAGACACCGCTCTCGGCAACCGAGGAAACGGACGACGGCGTGCTGCTCTTTTAGGACGACGGCATCAAGCTTCAGACCGCCTCGGATCAGCATGTGCCCATTCGCCAGCTGCAACTTCGCAAGTTCGATGGCGAGAAATGGCTGCCGTCCAGCGAAATTGTAAGCGCTGACTAATGACAAGGCGTTGCAGACAGGCGAATGGACCAGAATAATCGCCGGTCCGTGCCCGGGCGGAAGCTACGTGCCGCCCGGCACGAGACGCGTTCAATAGCAGGGCGGATAAGGATAATAGCCGCAATAGGGTCGGGCGTAGGCGGCTCCGACGGCGGCGGCTCCGGCATACATCGCGCCCCGGAATGCCGTGCGCCGTGCGACGCCCGCAAAGGAAAGCGGCGTAAAGGGACGGCCGATGATGTCGATGAAGATCGAGGCTGCGCCGTCGGCACCGGTGAGATCGCCCTCGAGTGTCTGGACGGTGAAGACCAGCTTGTCCCCGTCCAGCTTCGGATTCTTCAGGACGACGACCGCGTCCTTGACGGAGCCGTCTTTGCTGTTGAAGGCCGAAACCGTCGCGTTCGGCGGATCGCTCGCAAAGCTGTGATGCGGCTGTACTGGCCGAAAACCACGCCGCCATCGATCTTGCCGGCTGGCGAGGGAACATGGAAGCCTCCCGTCTTCAAGCGCGTGTTGTAGAGATCGGATTTGTATCGGCCGGATGCGTGGCGACAGTGCCACGAATGAACGCATTTGGCCGATACTGCCGTGCTACGGGGCTTGTGAGTGTGCAATCCCGGTGCACGGCAGATAGAGGAATTCAGTCGTGCTCATCATACTGACGCTCTACCTCGTCCTGGTATGGCTCGTCTTCTTCAGGCTCAAGCTGGTGAAGTGGGGCTGGGCGTCCGGCACCCTCGCGGGGCTCGGTCGGCGCTTTCATCCTCGCGGTGTTCCTGGCGATGTTCAACTACCTGACTCCGTCGGGACGTTTTGTCGTGATTTCCCGCGTCATGGAAGTCGCGCCCAATGTTTCCGGCGAGGTGATCGAAATCCCGGTCAAGCCGAACGAGCCCGTTCATCGTCGCAAACGATATCGTCATCACCGGCATGTTCCCGCCGAATGGATTTCGGACCATCAAGTCGGGCGCGCGGGTCAAGCTCGTGTTCGATGACAACCCCGGTCGCATCCACGAAGCGACGGTCATCACCATTCCGCAGGGCGTGGGGCAGGGGCAGATCGCAGTCTCAGGGACGCTGGCGCGGGTCGGCTCGATCGGCGGCGCCAGGGTCTATCCGGCCGCCATCTCGATACCGAAGACCGTCGACCGCAGCCAGCTCAGGCTCGGGATGCCCGGCACCGCCACCGTGTTCGCAGACAACGCCGGCGTCATCGGTCTGTTGATGTCGATCCTGGTCTGGATCAGCTCCTACACTGCATATTTGTAGAGGCCTTTCCACGGTCCTCTACTCATAAGATCCTCGCGCCGCGGCACGCTTGGGATCGGTGGCTGTTCGACGTTTAGATCGTCGATCGCGGACGGCGAGGGCGTTGCCTTTCGGATCGATCAAGTCTCGCGTCACGCGTTAGGCGCGCGCATCGACCACGCCGTCGATCAGGTTCTGATTGTAGAGGGCCTCAAGGTTGAGGCTGCCGGCTTCGGTGACAGGCTGAAAGTCGCGGATCGCGTTGAGAAGCTTTTGATGTTCGGCGCGGCGAATCTCGATCGCTTCTGCGCGCGACACCAGTCGAAACTGCACCTTGCGGCCGGGGCTGCGAACGCCGAGCACAGGCAAGTCTGCCGAGATGACCGTCGCGATCTTGGGGTAGCCGCCGGTGGTCTGCGCGTCGGCCATCAGGACGATGGGCAGCTTCGACCCCGGCACCTGGATCGAGCCGGCGACGATCCCGTCCGACACGATGTTGTAGTCGCCCTTGTGCTGCAGCGCCGGACCGTCAAGGCGAAATCCCATGCGATCCGTGGCCGCCGTGATGGCGTAGGTGCCGTGGACGAACTCTTCGATCGCAGTCTTTGTAAAATAGTCGTCCTGCGGTCCGAGCACGGCGCGGATCGGCTGGGTAAGGCGAAGGTCGCGCTCGGCACCAAACGCCAATTCCTGGCGCGCAGGCGCGTCGTCGGCAAAGCCATGCAGCGCATCGCCGCTCCGGATGGCCCGCCCGGAGACACCGCCGAAGCCCGCGCGCGTGTAGGTAGATCTGCTGCCGAGGCACAGCGGCACATCGAAGCCGCCTTCGATCGCGAGATACGAGCAGAAGGCATCACCGCCAAGACGGATGCGCGCGCGGTCGCCGCGGCTGAGGCGAACGCTTTGACCGGCGCGAACGACGCGCTCGTTCTGCCCCTTGATCTCGAGGACGTCGCTGCCGCCGACGAGGGCAAGGCGAACCGACGATGCAACGACCTCGAATTCGGGTCCGGAGCCCATCATCTCCAGGCAAGCAGCGCCGGCACTGTTTCCCACGAGCGCGTTCGCCAGCACATAACCGTCGCGGTCGAGCGCGCCCGAGACGGGAACGCCGACATGGCGAAAGCGGCTTCGCCCTTCGTCCTGGATGGTTGAATGGAAGCCCGGCTGAAGGACCTGCAGGACGGGAATCACGCCGCGATCTCTTTGCTATCGGGTAGGTACGCGTTGCGCGCGACCGCGCGCCGGATATCGGAGAATTCCGCTGTTGTCACCGGCCGGAACTTCACGGCGTCGCCCGGCCCGAGCAGGGCGCCGTTTGCGGACTCCGGATCGAAGAAGCGGACCGGTGACGTTCCGATCAGGTGCCAGCCGCCCGGGCTTTCATAAGGATAGACTGCGGTCATGCTGGTGGCGATCGCAACCGAACCCGGCGGCACGCGCGTGCGCGGGTTGACGCGGCGCGGCAGATGCAGCTTGGCCGGCAGGTCGCCCATATAGGGGTAGCCTGGCACGAAGCCGATCATGTAGACATGGTAGTTCACGCTCGCATGCAATTCGACGACGTCGACGGGTCTCAGTCCGGTGGCGTTCGCTACGTCGGCAAGATCGGGCGAGAACTCGCCGTCGTAGCAGACCGGTATGTCCCATAGCCTGCGCGCGCGCGATGCAATGCCGGCCTTCTGGACGAGGGACGCCACTGCCGATTCCAGTTCCGCGCCCGTCGTAGCCAGCGGATCGTAATTCACGCAGAGCGAACGGAACGTGGCGACGATTTCGGTGACGCCGGGCAGCCCGGCGCCCCTTAGCGCCTCGCCGAGCGCAAGCACCTGGTCGCTCACGGTGCGGTCGACCGTCGAGCCGAATTCGATCACGAGCGCGCTATCGGCCGCGTTCAGCACCCTGAAATCATTCATGCCACGAACATGCTTGTATTGATCTTATCTTACCAATGATAGTATTATTGTGTCGGCGCATCAAATCAAGCCGGTCGGTCAGGGGTGCCGTCCCCATGTGCTGCGCGCACGGCAACCGCAGGTCGATGACGGGGATACGGCACGCTTATGGTTTGCTTTGATCGCGAGGTCCGTTATGATCGAACGCCATTCCAACATTGATCGCGGAAGAAGTGACAGAGTGTCCAAGCTGTTGAAGGCATATGACCGGAGCAGGGTGCCTTTGTATATTCAGGTCGCTTCGGTATTGCGGACGCGAATTCAATCTGGACAGTGGCGCGTCGGGGAAAAAATCTCGACTCTTGAAGAGCTTGAGCGCGAATTCGAAGTTGCGCGCGTCACCGTGCGCCAGGCGGTTGACATCCTGCGCGAGGAAGGCCTGCTGCAGGCGCGCCAGGGTTTGGGAACCTTCGTTTCCAAGAAGAATCACGACCGTCACTGGGTCAAGCTCGCGACCAACTGGCACAGCCTGATCGAATCGCTGAAGGACAACATTCCGCGCCGGCAGACCATCGAGCGCGATGCGGCAATGCCCATTCTTACCGAGGAAGACGGTGAACTGGCGTCCAGCTACGTCAAGTTGCGCAGCGTCCAGTACCGCAACGAGGATCCGTATTCCGTTGTCAACGTCAACTTGGCCCGCGACGTGTTCGAACTCGATCCCGAGCGGTTCAAGGCCGCTGCGGCGCTGGTCGCGATCAATGCCATGGACGAGGTCACGCTCTCGGAGGCGCATCAGACGCTGACCATCGGCAGCGCAGAGCCGGAGATCGCCGACCTGTTGAAGATCTCGATTGGCGCGCCGACTGTCGAAGCGCATATCGTGGTGATCGACGATGGCGGCATCGCCATCTATGTCGGCGACATCATCTACCGCAGCGAGAGCATCAAGCTGCGGATGAACCTGCTTGCGACCCAGTCGAGGGGCGTCAAGAAGTCGCGCGGCGAGTTCAAGGCCATCAATCTGGCTCAACGCAAGTCTGGCAAGGCCTGAGCGCGGTTTTTCGCCGCCGGGGGCTCCAAAGCGAGGGCGATTCTCGCGGCCCAAGGGTCTTGCTATCATTCTAAATATAGGATGAATTGGCGGCAACGATTGAGCGGCGAGGAACATTGATGGCGGAGCAAGGGATCGGCGCGCGGCTCCTGCGCAAGGAGGATGACCGCCTGATGCGGGGGCGCGGCGAATTTGTCGCCGACATCCGTCTTGCCGGCATGCAGGACGTTGCATTCGTGCGGAGCCCGCTGGCACACGCGCGCATCCGTGACATCAGAATCCCATCCCAATACAGGGACAACGTCTTCATCGCGGCCGACCTCGTCGGTGTGAAGCCAATCCGCGCTGTCTCGGGATTGCCAGGGTTCAAGGTATCCGAACAGCCGGTGCTCGCCGCCGAGAAGGTACGCCAAGTCGGCGAGTTGGTCGCGATGTGCGTGGCTCCCACGCGTGCGGAAGCTGAGGACATTGCCGCGGCGGTCGAACTCGACTTGGAAGAATTGCCGGCCGTTTACGACATGCTGGAAGCGCTTAAGCCCGGCGCCGCGTTGGTCCACGAGCATTGGGGCGACAACGTCTTCCTCGAAACCTCCGTCGACGTGAACTTCGAAAAGGCCCTGGACGCGCCGATCAAGATCACCCGTGAAATCCGCACCGCGCGCCAGTCGATGGCCCCGCTTGAAGGACGCGGCGTGATCGCCACGTGGAATAGCCGTCTTGAGCAGCTGACCGTCTACAGCGCGGCGCAGATGCCGCACATCAATCGCACCGGTTTGTCGGGGTGTCTCGGAATCGACCATGGCAACATCCGCGTGATTTCCCCGGATGTCGGCGGCGGATTTGGTTACAAGGGCATTCTATTGCCCGAGGAAGTCTGCCTGTCGTGGCTGACCATGCGGCGCGGACATCCTGTTCGTTGGATCGAGGACCGGAGGGAGTCGCTGACCGCGGGGGCCAATTGCCGCGAGCATCACTACATAATTACGGGTTATGCCGATCGCGACGGCCGGCTCCGCGGCATCGATTGCGAGGCGACCGTCGATTCCGGCGCATACTCTTCCTACCCGTTCTCGGCTTGTCTGGAGGCGGCGCAGGTCGCGAGTATCCTGCCAGGGCCCTATGATTTTGAATCCTATCGATGCAAGACATGGTCGGCGGCTACCAATAAGTGTCCGATCCTCCCCTATCGCGGCGTGGCGCGCACGGGCGTGTGCTTTGCCATCGAACTCGTGCTCGATGCGATCGCGCGAGAAGCCGGTCTTGAGCCACATGAGGTGCGCTTCAAGAACCTGGTGCGGCCCGAGCAGATGCCGTTCGATAACATCACCAAGAAGCATTTCGACAGTGGTGACTATCCGGAGGCCCTGAGGCGAGCGCTCGCGCATTTCGCCCTGCCGGCGATCCGCGCGCGGCAGAGCAGGGGAGAGCCGGATGGGCGGCTGCTAGGCTTCGGACTTTCGATCTATTGCGAGCAGGGCGCGCACGGTACCTCGGTCTATGCCGGCTGGGGAATTCCAATGGTGCCTGGTCACGAGCAGGCGACCGCGCGGGTCACGCCCGATGGAGGGCTGGAGCTGCGCGTCGGTGTTCACTCGCATGGCCAAAGCCTCGAGACGACGCTGGCCCAGGTAGCCTTTGAAATTCTCGGCGTAGAAACGTCTAAGATCAAAGTCATCCTGGGCGATACCGCGATTACACCCTATTCGACCGGAACATGGGGTTCGCGCTGCATGGTGATGGCCGGCGGCGCGGTCGCCAGCGCTTGTCGGGAGATCGAGGCGCGCGCGAGGCAGATAGGCGCAAGCCTGCTGCAGGTGAAAGCCGAGGATACCAAGTTCGTGGATGGTCGTGTCGTTTCGTCGACCAGCGAAGTCAGCATCCAGGATATTGCGCGTGCCTGGTATCTACGTCCGCAGGATCTGCCGGCCGATGTCCACCGCGGCGGACTGGAGGCGACTGTTGGCTACAAGCCTGTGCGCGATAGCGGCACTTTCAGCTACGCGGCGCATGCTGTGACTGTTTTGGTCGATCCCGAACTTGGGGACGTCGAGATCCTTGATTACGTAATCGTCGAGGATGGCGGCAAGCTGGTGAATCCAATGGTGGTCGACGGCCAGATCTATGGCGGTCTTGCACAGGGGATCGGCACGGCGCTCTATGAGGAGATGCCGTTCGATAGCAATGGGCAGCCCCTGGCGACCACCCTGGCCGACTATCTTTTGCCCGGACCGACTGAAGTGCCGGAGCCAAGTCTCGATCACATGGAGACACTCGCGCCGTACACCGAATTCGGCGTCAAGGGATTGGGCGAGGGTGGCGCGATTGCGCCGCCGGCCGCGATCGCCAATGCCGTCAACGATGCGCTGAAGGGGATGGGTGCGGAGCTGTTGTGCTCGCCGATTACGCCGCGCCGCGTGCTGGAGGCGATTGCGGCAGCAAAGGGTCGTCGTGGTTCGGACGAAATGGTGCGCGCGTGAAGGCGGTGAATTTCGCATATGAACGCCCGCGGCATCTGACCGACGCGGTGCGACTTCTAGCTGCCGACGATGGGCAAACGAAGGTGCTCGCGGGCGGACAATCGCTCGGACCAATGCTCAACTTGCGCCTGGTGAGGCCGGAATTGATCGTCGACATCACCGCGATCGACGATTTGAAGCGGGCGGAGCGCCTGGCGGACTGGTTGGTGCTGGGCGCTTGCGTGACCCACGCGGACATCGAGGACGGCCGCGTCCCCGATGTCACTAACGGAGCTATGCGCGCCGTTGCTTCGGGCATCGCCTATCGTGCCGTGCGCAATCGTGGCACCATCGGGGGAAGTCTGACCAACGCCGATCCGTCGGCCGACTGGGTGTCGGCGCTGGCGGCGCTCGGCGCCGAGACGGTCATTCGTGGCGCAGCTGGTGTCAGAACGATCCCGGTCGAGGATTACGTTACCGGCGCGCTCGAAAATGCACTTCGGCCGGGTGAGCTACTGGAAGCTGTGCGCGTGCCCGTGCTCTCGCAGTCGGCTCACTGGGGGTATTACAAGGTGTGCCGCAAGACCGGCGAATATGCTCATGCGATCGGCGCCGTTCTTATCGACCGTTCGCGCAACGCGTTCCGCGCTGTGATCGGTGCCACCGAGCGCAAGCCGCTGGTCGTCGCGGACGCTCGCAAACTGTTTGGAAGCGCCGATCGTTCCGGTGGCCTTGACCTCGCCGCGACGGACGCGATGTTGCGATCCATAGGCATGAGCGATCCACTTGACCGGCAGATTCACGTCGTCGCGCTCGCGCGCGCTGTGCAGAAGGCTGAGCGTTCGTGAACCAGATTTCACTCACTATCAATGGCAACAGCGTTACCGGCGAAGTGGAGCCGCGAACGCATCTGGCAGATTTTCTCCGCGAAAGCCGCGATCTGACCGGGACGCATCTTGGCTGCGAGCACGGAGTGTGCGGCGCCTGCACGCTGTTGGTCGACGACGTTCCGGTACGCTCATGCATCACCTTCGCAGTCGCCTGCGACGGAGCCAGCGTTACGACTATTGAGGGGCTCGACGACGACGAGATCACGCGAGAGCTCAGGGAGGCATTTCGGCGCGAGCATGCGTTGCAGTGCGGCTACTGCACCCCGGGTATGCTGATATCTGCGCGCGACCTCGTGGCGCGCGGCGTCAGCGCCGATGAAAATGAGATACGCGTTGCGATGAGCGGCAATCTCTGCCGTTGCACCGGTTACGTCGGCATCATTCGGGCCATCAGGAGCGTGATCGCCGAACGCAAGTCGCGCCGAGACGTCCCGGCAAGATCAATCCCGATCGGTCCTGCCGGATCGGGCCATGCAGTCACATCGACAGGCAACGCCGCATCGGGCCGTGCGCGACCGGTATCGCAGCCGCAAGCCACGACAAGTCTGACCCAAAAGCCGCCGATCGACCGCGCTTGGACGCCGCAGGTCTCGTTCGAGCAGAACTTCGTTGTAAGATTCCCGCGCCAGATGGTTTGGGACCTATTCGGAAACGTCCAGGATGTCGCTGCCTGCCTGCCGGGCGTAAGCCTCGTCGGCGAGCCCACCCCTGAGCACGTGGATGGAAAAATGCGTGTCAAGGTCGGGCCAATCGTCGCCGAGTTCCACGGCGAGGCCGCGATCGAGCGCGATGCTGGCTCGTATTCCGGGCGGATTGTCGGCGCCGGCAGTGATGCTCGCAATAGTTCGGCTACGAGGGGCATGATAAGCTACCGCCTGTTACCTGTTGACGATGGGCGGTCGACTGAAGTGGCGATGACGATCGGTTATACCTTGACCGGCGTGCTGGCTCAGTTCGGGCGCGGCGGCGTCGTGCAGGATGTTGCTTCCCGGCTCACCGCGGCGTTCGTACAGAACCTCGAGGCTCGCCTCGATGGCAAGGCGCCGACCGCCAGCACTCAGGATGCCGGTCTCGATGCCGGGTCGCTCTTGTTATCCGTCGTGGTCGGCCGACTGAAGGCGTTGTTTCGAAAGGCTTTCGGGCGCTCCTGACCGAAAGGTATTGTCATCCTAATGATAGTATCTTAGTCTCATCCAGGCCCGGAACATCAGAGGTGCGCGATGACAATCAAGATCAATTTGAATGCAGACATGGCTGAGGGATTCGGCGCCTACGATATCGGCGACGATAGCGGGATCCTGAAAATTATCGGTTCGGCCAATATCGCCTGCGGTTTCCATGCAGGCGATGCCACCACCATGCGGAAGGTCATCGCAGAGGCCAAGCAGAACGGCGTCACCATCGGCGTGCATCCCGGCTTCAATGATCTCTGGGGCTTCGGTCGCCGTCGCATCGACATGCGGCCCGATGATCTCGAATACATGGTGGCCTACCAGATCGGCGCGTTGCAGGCGCTCGCTGCCTATTCCGATGTCAAGGTCACTCATCTCAAGCCTCACGGCGCGCTGAACAACATGGCGGCGGAGAACGCCGAATACGCGATGGCGATCGGCCGCGCGATCAAGACGGTAGATCCCAAGATCATCTATGTGGCGCTTGCTGGCTCGGAGATGGAGAAGGCGGGCCGTAAGCTCGGACTGCCCGTTGCGCTCGAGGGCTTCTGTGACCGCCAGTACGATGACGATGGCAACCTGACCTCCCGCAAGATTGCCGGTTCGGTGCTGAAGGATCCAGCTGCCGCGACCAGGCAGGTGATCGAGATGGTGGTGAACAACACGATCATCTCCCGCAACGGCAAGAAGATTCCCTGCAAAGTTCACTCGCTCTGTGTCCACGGGGACGAGCCAACCGCCGTGACGGTGGCGCGCGCCGTTCGCGATGGTCTGGAGAAGGCGGGCGTCAAGCTGGTGCCGCTGACGGAAATGTCGCTGGACTGATCGGCAAACATCACGTCGTCTCGGAAAGGTCATTCGATGTCTGCCAAGCCTGTCATTTCGATTCTGGGCGGAACCGGCGATCTCGGCTCGGGCCTCGCCAAGCGCTGGCTGGCGGCAGGCTATTCCGTCGTGATCGGCTCGCGCTCGGCCGACAAGGCGCAAGCCTTTGCCGCTGAGCTCGGCAAGGGTGCGCAGGGCGCCGACAATGCCGGGGCCGCCAAGGCCGGCGACATCGTAGTGCTGGCCGTGCCCTTTGGCAGTCACGAGGCGACCCTGCTGGAAGTCAAGGACGCGGTTCAGGGCAAGATCGTTGTCGATGCCGCCGTGCCGCTGGTGCCGCCGAAAGTCTCGACGGTGCAACTGCCCGCCGAAGGCTCCGCTGCGCAGATCGCGCAGCGCCTGCTCGGCGACGGTGTTCGCGTGGTGTCAGCCTTCCACAATGTCGGCGCCGCAAAACTTCACGCCGGTGGCCGCGCCGACTGCGACGTTCTGGTGTTCGGCAACGACAAGGACGCGCGCGAGACGGTGATCGGACTTGCCAATGAAGTCGCGAGCTGCGGCATCGACGGAGGCGTACTTGCCAATTCGGTTGCGGCGGAAGCCCTGACCTCGGTCCTGATCGGGATCAATCGCCGCTACAAGGTGTCCGGCGCCGGTATCCGCATCACCGGGCTTTCGGCGCCCGTTCCGCAATGAAGCCACGATGGCGAAGAGCATCACCTATTTCGCGGTGCCGGGACTGCCGCTGATCGAACCGGGTGACGATCTTGTCAAGCTCATCGCCGCAGCGCTCAATGCCGAACGCTTTCCGCTTCTCTCCGGCGACATCGTAATGGTCGCCCAGGAGATCGTCTCCAAGGCGGAGAACGGGGATATGTTCCGATGAGCACGCGCAGCGCATCACCCTTTGGCGGCAGGCCCGTCGTCGCGCTGTGCGGCGGCGTCGGCGGCGCCAAGCTGGCGCTGGGACTGGAACGGACGATCGGCGCCGACCTCACCGTCATCGTCAACACCGGTGATGATTTCGAGCATCTCGGGCTGCATGTCTCGCCTGACATCGACACGGTCGTCTACACGCTCGGCGGGCTTGCCGACATGGAACGCGGTTGGGGCCGCGCCGGCGAAAGCTGGAATTTCATGGAGGCGATCGGCGGCCTCGGTGGCGAGACTTGGTTCCGGCTCGGCGATCGCGATCTCGCCATGCATGTCGAGCGCTCGCATGCGCTGCGCCAGGGCACCTCGCTGACCGATTTCACCGCGACAATTGCGCGCCGGCTCAACATCGCCGCCAAAATCCTTCCCATGTCGAACCAGCGTGTGGAGACGATGGTGGTGACACCGGAGGAGACGTTGCCGTTCCAGCGCTATTTCGTCGGTCTGCAATGCGGCCCGGTGATCACGAGCCTGCAGTTCCGCGGCGCGGAGCAGGCGTCTGCGACGAAGCAGGTGCTCGCCGCGCTGAGCAATCCCGAGCTTGCGGCCATTATCCTCTGCCCCTCCAATCCCTATCTCAGCATTGACCCGATTCTGGCCGTTGCCGACATTCGCGATGCGCTGGCTCGTGTGACCGCGCCGATCGTCGTCGTCTCGCCCCTGATCGGCGGCGCCGCGGTGAAGGGCCCGACCGCCAAGATCATGGCAGAACTCGGAATTCCTGCGGACTCACGCAGCATCGCCGGGCACTATGATTTTCTCGATGGCCTCGTCATTGACGAAACGGATCGCGCGGAAGCCGGCGCGATTGGTCTTCCGGTCCATGTGACGTCCACCTGGATGCGGAGTCTGGAGGATCGCGATCGACTCGCCATGGCGTGTTTGAACTTCGCCGCCGACCTCGCCGGGCGCCCCGACAAGGGAAGGCAGGGTGCATGACGCGGACAAGCACTGACGGCGCCTCGCAAGTCTGGGCAATCGTCCCGGTCAAACAACTCAGCCGCGCCAAGCAGCGGCTGTCCGCCGTGCTGTCGGCGCAGGAGCGCATCGCGCTCGCCCGCGCCATGCTGCACGACGTGTTGGCGACGCTGTCCGCTACGCCGGAACTGGCCGGCGTCCTGGTGGTCAGCGGCGATACCACGGTCGCGCGCGTCGCGGCGCAGTGCGGTGCGGCCGTCGTCGGCGACGTCATGGAAGCCGGTGTCAACGCCGCCGTTCAGCACGGGCTGCGTGCGCCCGCAGTATCGGACGCCGGCGTGCTGATCATCCCCGCGGACATTCCCTTTGCAACACCGGCCGATTTGCAAAGAGTGCTCGCCGGACTGAGGGATGCGCATGTGGTGCTGGCGCCCGCTTCGTCGGATGGCGGCACCAATGCGCTCGCGATGCGCCGGCGCGATCTGATGGCGCCGAGTTTCGGCCACGACAGTTTTGTGCGGCATCAGGCGCTGGCGCGCAGCGCCGGCCTTGCGTGCGGCATCGTCCGCCTCGAAGGACTCGGTCAGGACATCGATGGTCCAGACGACCTCGTGGTTCCGTTGACGGCGCGGCCGTCCTCGCAGACCGCGCAGTTGTTGCTTGAATTGAAGATGGCGAAGCGCTTGCCGGATGCTGTGCTTTCCGCCGGGAGGCAGGTGTAATGGGTGCCAGTGATTTCCTGCGCGGCTTTGCTTCGGATCGCCGGCTGACGCGCGACGAGGCGGCAGGCCTGAGCGGCCTCGATGACATTGCGCCGCTGCTTGATGCCGCCGCTCGGCGCCGTGATCTCGCGCATGGCCGGCAGGTCTCATACTCTCGCAAGGTCTTCATCCCGCTCACCCAGCTTTGCCGCGACGTCTGCCATTACTGCACGTTTGCCCATGCGCCGCGGCCGGGGCAGAAGGCCTATCTCTCGATCGATGAGATGGTGGCGATCGCGGAAGCCGGCCGGAAAGCCGGATGCAAGGAGGCTTTGTTCACGCTCGGCGACAAGCCGGAGCTGCGTTACCGCATCGCGCGCGAGGAACTCGCCGCACTAGGCCATCCGACGACGCTGTCGTATCTCGCGGAGGCCGCTCGCACGGTGATGCGAAAGACGGGATTGTTGCCGCACATCAATCCCGGCTTGATGACGGGCGAGGATATCGACGCCATGCGCGAGGTGTCGGTCTCGCAGGGCATCATGCTGGAAAGCGTCTCCGAACGCTTGCTTGAAAAAGGCCACGCCCATCACGGCTCGCCCGACAAGGTGCCCGCGGCGCGCTTGGAGACGATCCGTCTCGCCGGCGAGCGCAAGGTGCCGTTCACGTCGGGGATCCTGATCGGGATCGGCGAGACACGGCAGGAACGCATCGACTCGCTGCTCGCGCTGCGCGATCTCAATGACGCGCATGGCCACATCCAGGAAATCATCATCCAGAATTTCCGGCCCAAGCCGGGGACGCGCATGGAAGATGTCGCGCCGCCTGAGGTGGACGATCATCTCTGGACTATCGCGCTCGCGCGGCTGATCTTCGAACCCTCGATGAACATCCAGGCGCCGCCCAATCTCAGTCCGACGGCGCTGGCGAGACTGGTTGCCGCGGGAATCAACGACTGGGGTGGCGTGTCGCCGGTCACCGTTGATCACGTCAATCCGGAGGCGCCATGGCCGCATCTGCGGGTGCTGGAGGCGGCGACCAAGGCGGCCGGCATGGCGCTCACCGAGCGGCTTGCGATCTATCCGGCCTTTGCACGCGAGACCAATCGCTGGATTGCCCCAAGCTTGCGCACGGAGCTGCTTAACCGCATCGACGGTGACGGCATGCCGCGACTTGACGACTGGTCGCCCGGTCAGACCGGCGAATTGCCGGAGCGTGAGATTTCCCTCGTCAGGAAGGCACGTTCCGTCAAGCCGCAAGCGGATCTCGCGCGCGTGCTGGCGCGGGCGCAACGCGGCGTCGCGCTGAACGAGGCGGAAATCACGGGGCTGTTCCGAGCCCGCGACGACGAATTTGCCGCCGTCTGTGCGGCGGCCGACGATTTGCGGCGCGAGGCCAACGGCGACGTCGTCAGTTATGTCGTGACGCGCAACATCAATTACACCAACATCTGCTCGTTCAAGTGCCAGTTCTGCGCCTTCTCCAAGGGCAAGATGAGCGAGAACCTGCGCGGCCGCCCTTATGATCTCGATCTTGCCGAGGTCGCCGATCGTGTGCGCGAGGCCTGGGAGCGCGGCGCATCCGAAGTCTGCATGCAGGGCGGCATCCATCCGTCCTATACGGGACAGCGATATCTCGACATCTGTCGCGCGGTAAAGGACGCCGTGCCGCAAATGCACATGCATGCCTTCTCGCCGCTCGAGGTACATCAGGGCGCGCAGACGCTTGGCATGCCCGTGATCGACTTCCTGCGTGAGCTGAAAGCCGCGGGCCTCGGCACGCTGCCGGGCACTGCGGCGGAAATCCTCGACGACGAGGTGCGCGCTGTGCTGTGCGCCGACAAAATTCGCACCCGGCAATGGCTCGACGTGATGCGCGCGGCGCACACTGTCGGATTCCGCTCCACCGCAACGATCATGTTCGGCCATATCGACGGCTACCGGCACTGGGCCCGCCATCTGCTGCGCATCCGTGAATTGCAGGCGGAGACCGGTGGCTTCACCGAATTTGTCGCGCTGCCCTTCGTGCATATGGAGGCGCCGATCTATTTGAAGGGCCGCGCGCGGCCCGGACCAACGTTCCGCGAGGCGATCCTGATGCATGCGGTGGCGCGGCTGGTGCTCAATCCGCTTATCCCCAACATCCAGGCCTCCTGGGTCAAGCTCGGAGCCGAAGGCGTTCGTCAATGCCTCGCTGCCGGCGTCAACGATCTCGGCGGTACCCTGATGGACGAAAGCATCTCGCGTTCGGCCGGCGCCTCGCACGGCCAGGAAATGACGCCGCAGCGGATGGAAGCGATCATCCGCGCCAGCGGCCGCATTCCGCGGCAGCGAACCACGCTCTACCGCGACGCCGAACCAACCTTGCGCCAGCGCTCGTTCGAGGCCGCTGCCGGCCCGGCCGGGGAGAGCGCGCAGGTAGCAGGAGGCCTCTAATGGTCGCAGGTGCCGTCCTCGACATCCTATTTTACTAATGTTAGTATCATTGGTAGATGCGTGAATTGAAGAGAAGCAGTCGGGATGAACTTCGTCATTGAGCCGGAAATCGTCGATACCAAGCTGCGTGCGCGCGCGGTCGCGCGGGCGCGGGAATCGGGAATGGTGCTGCCGACTTTTGCGCAGTTGGTCGATCCCAAAGGCATCCCGCCGGCCGTATCCAAGCAACTCGCCGGCATCGGGCCGGACGAGGCGCATCCCGCGAACCTTTGGCGGGTGAATTGGTACAACGCTGCCGACCGCAAGGGCCGCGCGAACGAGCCTGGCTATCTGGTCGTTCCGGAGTCCATCAGCGGCGTGAAGGCGCCGATCGTGGTGCTGATCGGCCGCCGCTTCCCGATGATCGGCGCGCACAAGGTGCTGCCGGCCTATTCGGGCCTCGCGACCTTGCTTGTGACCGGACGTTTCGATCCCGAGAGCCACAAGGCGATCTGGCCTTCCACCGGCAATTACTGCCGCGGCGGCGTCTCGGTCTCCCGCATTCTCGGTTGCCGCGGCGTCGCGGTGCTGCCGGCCGGCATGAGCCGTGAGCGCTTCGAATGGCTGGAGCAGTGGGTTACGCAGCCGGAAGACGTCATCCGCACGCCCGGCACCGAAAGCAACGTCAAGGAAATCTACGATAAATGCGCTGAGCTCGAGCGCGATCCGCAGAACGTCATTCTCAACCAGTTCTCGGCGTTCTCGAACTATCTGATCCACTATGCCTGCACCGGGGCTGCCGCCGATCACGCCTTCACGTCGTTCAAGGGTGATAGCTCGCGCCGCCTTGCCGCCTTCGTCTCCGCCACCGGATCGGCCGGCACCATCGCTGCCGGCGACTATCTGAAGAAGCGGCACGGCACCCGCATCGCCGCGGTCGAGGCGCTGGAATGCCCGACCATGCTCAACAACGGCTATGGCGAGCACAACATCCAGGGCATCGGCGACAAGCACATCCCGCTCATCCACAACGTGATGAACACGGATCTGGTGGTCGGCGTCTCCGACAGGGTGACCGATCAGCTCAACCTGCTGTTCAATTCGGATGTCGGGCGCAACTACCTGCGCAACCGGCGCAAGCTCGATCCGGCGCTGATCGCAGCGTTTGCCGATGTCGGCATCTCCGGCTTCGCCAACATCGTCGCCGCAATCAAGCTCGCCAAGCAGCTGCACTATGGTCCTGACGATGTGATCGTCACGGTCGCAACCGACAGCGCTTCGCTCTATGACAGCGAGCGCGACAGCTACCGCGAAAAGCATTTCGGCGACGGCTTCGACGAGGTCAATGCGGGCGAGATCTTCGGCTCCTGCCTCACCTCGGTCGCGACCGACAACGTGGTGGAGCTCACCGATCAATTGCGGCGCCAGATCTTCAATCTCGGTTACTACACCTGGGTCGAGCAGCAGGGCGTCAGCGTCGAGGATTTCGAACGCCGCCGCTCGCAATCGTTCTGGGACGGCATCGCCGACAGCCTCCCGGCATGGGACCGGCTGATCGAGGAATTCAACGCCGAGGTCTCGGGGGCAAACACGTTCGATATGGCGGGTAAGGCAAAATCATGAGCGGGGACATCGTCCAACCCTATCAAACGCTTCGCGCCAACCTGGCGCGGCGCGATCGCAGCCTGCGCGAAAAGGTGGTGACGCTGGAGGAAGCGGCCTCTTTTGTCAGCGACGGCGCCAGCGTCGGCATCGGCGGTTCGACCATGTCGCGCACGCCGATGGCGCTGATCTGGCAATTGATCCGCGCGCGCAAGAAGGAGCTGTCGTGCTCGCGCTGCATCATCTCCACCGATGGCGATCTGCTGATCGGATCGGGCGTATCCAACCACATTATTTCGAGCTGGTTCGCGCAGGGCATCCTGTGGGGCCTTTCGAAGGTGATGCGGCATCACGTCGAGACCGGCGCCGTCCGCTACGATGAATGGAGCCACATGGGCGTCGGCATGCGGTTTCGCGCCGGCGCGATGGGCATCCCCTACATGCCGATGCGCTCGATGCTCGGCTCCGACGTCGGCAAGCTGCGCCCGGAAGCGAAGGAGAGCGACTGCCCCTTCACCGGCGAGAAGCTGTTGCTGGTTCCCGCGCTCAATCCGGATATCGCGCTGATCCACGTGCAACGTTGCGACGCTTACGGCAACGCGCAGATCGACGGGCTGCAGTTCATGGACATCGACCTTGCGATGGCCGCGAACCGCGTCATCCTGACGACCGAGCGGATCGTCTCCAACGACCAGATCCGCCGCGCGCCGGACCAGACCAAGATTCCCTTCTTCTGCGTCGATGCCGTGATCGAAGTGCCGTTCGGGTCGGCGCCGCACGAATGCTACGGCGTCTACGAGCCGATGATGAAGCATCTCGACGCCTATGTGGCGCAGGTCAACGGCGATCCGATCGGCGGCATGAAGAAGTATCTCGACGATTACGTTTATGGGCCGGCCGGTTGGAACGATTTCCTTGCGATGATCGGAATGGACGAGATCGTCACCGCCAGCCGCCGGGGCAGGAGCATTTTCGATGACTGAGCGCCGCCACACAGATTCGGAGATGCTCGCCATTCTGAGCGCGCGTCAGTTGAAGGAAGGCCAGGTGGTCTTCGCAGGCATCGGCATTCCGCTGCTGGCGGCGACGCTCGCCCAGCGTCTGCGCTGTCCGGGCCTGACCATCCTGTTCGAGGGCGGCGTGATCGGCGCCTTCGTGGAGCCCGGCAAGCTGCCGCCGTCGACCAACGATCAGCGCTGCACCAAGCGGGCCAACATGGTGCTCGGCAGCGCCGAGGTGCTTCTGCTGCTGCAGCGCGGCTATGTCGATGTCGGCTTCATGGGCGGCGCCCAGATCGACAAATACGGCAACCTCAATTCCTCCTTCATCGGCGATCCGGCCAAGCCGAAGACCCGGCTGCCGGGAACAGGCGGTGGCAACGACATCTCGAGCCTCACCAACATGATCGTTGCGATGAAGCACGAGAAGCGCCGTTTCGTCGATCAGGTGGATTTCATCACCAGCCCCGGCTTCATCCGCGGCCGCAACACCCGCGCCGAAAGCGGGCTGCCGGAAGGCGGCATGTTCCGCGTCATCACCGAACTTGCGGTATTCACCTTCGACGACACCTCGCGCCGGATGAAGGTTCTCGCGCTCAATCCCGGCGTCACGCGCGAGCAGGTGCAGGACAACACCGGCTTCGACCTGGAGTTCAACGGCCAGATCGACGTCACGGAGCCGCCGACCGAGCACGAATTGGCCACGCTGCGCATGCTCGACCCCGATCGTCTTTTCATCGCTTGAGGCAAACGAGGAAGTCCAATGACCACCATTCTGTCCAACACGTACGGGATCGCCGCGCGCAACTTCACGGCCTGGCCGGAGTTGCCGGACCCGAACGTGCTGGTCGATTACGGCGTGCGGGTTGAACAGCTCGGTTATGATTCGCTCTGGGTGTGGGACCACATCCTGCTCGGCGTCGAGCCGCACTTCCCGATCCTGGATTCGCTGACGACGCTGACGATGATCGCGGCGCGCACCAGCAAGATCAAGCTCGGCACGGGCATCCTCGTGCTGCCGCTGCGCAACCCCGTCGCGCTTGCCAAGCAGCTGTCCAGCATGGACCTCTATTCCGGCGGCCGGCTCCTCATGGGCATGGCGTCGGGATGGTACAAGCGCGAATTCGACGCGATGGGCATTCCGTTCGACAAGCGCGGCAAGCTGATGGACGAGAACCTCGACATTCTTCGCCGGCTCTGGACCGAGCCAATGGTCGACGGCAAGTACCTCGCGCACAACATCTCCGCCGCCGTGATGTATCCGAAGCCGGCGCAGACGCCGATGCCGATCCTGATCGGCGGCTATGTCGACAAGGTGCTGCAGCGCGCCGCGACCGCGGGCGACGGCTGGCTGACCTATTTCTATTCGCCGGAAGCCTTCGCCAAGTCCTGGGCCAAGATCCGCAATTTCGCCAAGGAAGGCGGCAAGGATCCGGACAAGGTGCTGAATGCCTCGCAATTGCCGATCATGGTCGGCCCATCGAAGGAAGCCGTCCGCGACGAGATGATGGACTGGCTCAACAAGGAGTGGGACTTCCCCGCCCACAGCGACTGCTCGCGCGATAGCGCGATCATGGGCTCGGTCGACGATTGCGTCGAGCAGTTGAAGGCCCACCACGCCGTCGGCGTTCAGAAGATCATCTTCGTGCCCTACAAGTACAGGGCCGACCAGGTCGAGGTGATCGCGCGCGAAATCATTCCGCGGTTGAAGGCGAAGTAACGCCAAAAGGCCGGCGATGGCAGCTCATCCGTCATGATCAGCGTATTCGACCTGTTCAAGATCGGGATCGGGCCGTCATCCTCGCATACGGTCGGTCCGATGAAGGCGGCTGCCGCCTTCATCGGCAGCCTCGATGCCCAGGAGCGGAAAAGCCTTGGGCGGTTGAAGGCGACCTTGCTCGGTTCGCTGGCCTGGACGGGACGCGGCCATCGCACCGACAAGGCGGTCATGCTCGGCCTTTGCGGCCTGTTGCCGGAAACGATCGACCCTGACGATGCCGACCGCCGCGTCGAGGCGATTGCTGCGACGAAGCAACTCGCTATGCAGAACGCGGATTCGATCCCGTTCGATCCTGCGCAGGACATCGAGTTCAACCTGTCGGAGCCGACGCCGGTTCATCCCAACACGCTCCGCTTTGCAGCGTTCGGCAAGGACGGCCGCGAACTGAAGCAGGAGACCTGGTATTCGCTCGGCGGCGGCTTCGTGCGGCGGGAAGGGGACGCGGATACGGCCACGGAAGTAAACGGCGCGATCCCGTTCGACTACCGCAACGCGGCCGATCTGATCGAGATGTGTGACCGCTCAGGCCTTTCGATCGCCGAGCTGGTGCGGGCCAATGAACGGACCCTGGCCGACGACGCGTCGATCGACACCGGGCTCGATCGCCTCGCCGCCGTGATGTTCGACTGCATCGACCGGGGTATGCGGACCGACGGCGAATTGCCGGGCGGCCTCAAGGTGAAGCGCCGCGCGCGCGCCCTGCGGGACCGGCTGCTGGCATCCGAGACGCGTAACCTGCGCAACTCGGTCCCCGCGATGGATTATGCGAACCTCTACGCCATCGCCGTCAATGAGGAGAACGCCGCCGGCGGGCGGGTCGTGACCGCGCCGACCAACGGCGCCGCAGGCGTCATTCCCGCCGTTCTGCGCTATTATGCCCAGCATTGCCAGGATGCCTCGGCGCAGGGCATCAGGAATTTTCTCCTGACCAGCGCAGCCATCGGGGCTCTGTGCAAGATGAACGCCTCGATCTCGGGCGCCGAAGTCGGCTGCCAGGGCGAGGTCGGTGTGGCATGCTCGATGGCGGCGGCCGGTCTTACCGCTGCCCTGGGCGGCACATGCCGGCAGATCGAGAATGCGGCGGAGATCGGTATGGAGCATCATCTCGGGATGACGTGCGACCCGATCGGCGGCTTGGTGCAGATCCCCTGCATCGAGCGCAATGCCTTTGGCGCAGTCAAAGCGATCAATGCCGCGTCACTTGCGCTGAGCGGCGATGGGTCGCACCACGTCACGCTCGATCAGGTGATCCGCACCATGCGCGATACTGGTGCGGATATGCAGGCGAAATATAAGGAAACTTCGCAGGGCGGTCTGGCAGTGAACGTGCCGGATTGCTGAAAAAGGCTTGATTTCGTGGCCGGACCAACGCGATACTAAGGTGCTATAAATAAGATGATTGGCCGGCACGGGGTTCAAGGAGACGGGCGGCAGCCCGGCACGAGGCTTGCTTGAGAAGAAGCGGGTTCTTCGACTCTGAAAGGGAGGAATGGACGATGGTAAAACTAACCAAGCTCGGCGTGACAATCGCGGCCGCAGCGCTGCTGTCGGTGGGACACGCCGGCGCGCAGACGATCAAGATCGGCGTCAACGAGCCGCTGACCGGCCCGTTCGCCGCGTCCGGAACGTATGTCGTCAACGGCGCGAAGATCGCCGCCGACGAGATCAACGCCAAGGGCGGCGTGCTCGGCAAGAAGATCGAGCTCGTGATCGAGGACAACAAGAGCAATCCCACTGAAGCTGCGGCGGTTGCTGAAAAGCTGATCACCGCCGACAAGGTGCCGGTGATCATGGGCGCCTGGGGCTCCAGCCTGACGCTCGCGGTGATGCCGAAGCTGATGGAATACAAGGTGCCGATGGTGGTGGAGACCTCCTCGTCGGGCAAGATCACGACGAGCGGCAATCCCTACATCTTCCGCATCTCGCCGCCATCGTCGGTCGAGGCCGCTGCCTTCAAGAGCATCCTGCCCAAGATGTCGGTCAAGAAGGCCGACTTCCTGGTCATCAACAATGATTGGGGCCGCGGCGCGGCCGAGGATTTCGGCAAGACGCTGAAGGCCGACAACGTGCAGGTCGGTCTCGTCGAGACCATGGACCAGTCGGCCCAGGACATGAGCGCGCAGCTCTCCAAGATCAAGGGCACCGACTCTGACACCATCATGGTGACGACGGCGGTCGAGCAGCTCACTCTGCTCCTCAAGCAGGCGACCGCGCTCGGCATCAAGAAGCAGATCATCACCACCGGCGGTTCGCAGAACCCCGATCAGCTGATCGAGCAGGCCGGTCTTGCCGCCAACGGCACCTACCACCTGACGACCTTTGCGCCGTGGTATCCGGACGATACGCCCAACCCGCCGGCGACCAAGTACTTCCTCGGCGAATGGAAGAAGCGCGGTTTCAATTTCGCCGGCGCCACTGAGAGCTTCCGCGGTTATGACGGCATCCGCACCATTGCGGCGGCGATCGAGAAGGCCGGCAAGGCCGAGCCCGAAGCGATCACCAAGGCACTTTGGGAAGTCGACCTGATGGGCCTCAACGGCAGGATCAAGTTCGAGAAGCAGGGTCCGGCTGGCAAGGAAAGCGGCCAGAGCATGCCGAATGTCTACCTGATCAAGGTCGACAACGCGAAGGTCGTGCTGCCCAAGCTGTAAGCATCCCGCTGCGCCGCCGCTCCTTGTACGGGGCGGCGGCGCGGTCACGTCGTAACGGCGCGCGCTGGCCATGAGGCCGGACGCCGAATGTTGGCCCGGACAGGAGTCGATGACCGAGTTTCTGCAACACATGATCAATATGCTGATCCTTGGCAGCACCTACGCGCTGCTCGGCATCGGCCTGACCTTGATCTTTGGCATCATGCGGATCGTCAATTTCGCCCATGGCGAGCTTTACGCATTCGGCGCCTATTTCGTCTACTTCGCCGCCGTGCTGCTCGGCTTCAATTTCTTCGTGTCGGTGCTGATCGCGATCGTCGCCGGCTGCCTCGTCGGCGCGCTCATCGAGGTCGTGCTGCTGCGCCCGATGCGCGGCGCCGATATCGACACCACCATGCTGATCATGATCGGCGCGATGATCGTGATGCAGAACGCCGAGCAGTACATCTGGGGCGGTGTTGCCAAGTCGGTCAACACGCCGTTCCCGGAAGCGCCGCTGGTGTTCGGGCCGTTCTCGGTGTCGCCGCTGCGGCTGTTCGTGTTCTTTGCGGCGCTAGCCCTGATCGGCGTGACCTATTATCTGATCAACCGCACCAAACTCGGCAAGGCGATGCGCGCCACCTTCCAGGATCGCGACACGGCGTCCCTGATGGGCGTCAACGTGCAGGCGATCTATATGGCGACCTTTGCCATCGGCTCGAGCCTCGCCGCCGCCGCCGGCGCGCTGCTCGGTCCGGTCTATGTCGTGTCGCCGCAGATGGGTAACATCGCGTCGCTGAAAGCGTTTGCGATCGTCATCCTCGGTGGTCTTGGCAGCATCGGCGGCGCGACGATTGGCGGGTTCATCCTGGCGTTCGCCGAGGAGATCGGCGCGGGATATGTCTCGTCCGGCTATCGCGACGCGATGGGCTTCCTGCTCATCATCGCGGTGCTGCTGTTCAAGCCGACCGGCCTGTTTGCCCGATCGGAGCGGATCGGATGAGGCGGCTGCTGCCCTGGATCGCGCTTCTCGCTGCCATATCCGTCCCGATGTGGCTGAACGATCCCTATCTGCTCAATGCCTTCATCACGACGGGCATTTTCATCATCGCGGCGATGAGCCTCAACCTGCTGCTCGGCTTCACCGGCCAGCTCAGCCTCGGTCACGTCGCCTTCTTCGGCATCGGCGCCTACACCAGCGCGCTGGTGGCGCTCGGCTTCGATGTCGAACTGCTGTTCGGCATCCGCGTGGTGCATGAACCGTGGCCGGTATGGACCGGCTTCATCCTCGCCATCCTCGTGTCGGGCCTGTGCGGCTATCTCGTCGGCAAGCTGTCGTTCCGCGTTCGTGGCGCCTATTTCGTCATCGTCACCATCAGCTTCGCCGAGGTCGTGCGGCTCGTCGCCCTGAACTGGGTCGAACTGACCCAGGGGCCGCTGGCGCTGACCTCGATCCCGCCGATGACGCTCGGGCTGCCCGGGCTCGGCTCCTTCGATTTCTACGGCAAGCCGTCGAATTATTACCTCGTGCTCGGCGTGCTGGTGATCTCCTACGTCGTCATCAGGCGCCTGGTGTATTCGCGCGTCGGCCGCGCCATGGTCGCGCTGAAGGAAAACGAATCCCTCGCGGTCTCCGTCGGCATCGACGTGACGCGCTACCTCGTGCTCGCGGCTGTCGTCTCCGCCGGCATCGCGGGCGCGGCGGGCAGCCTTTACGCGCACTACCTCAAGATCATCGATCCCGACGTGTTCCTGTTCCTCTACACGGTGACGATGGTGATCATGGTGATCACCGGCGGCAAGGGGACGCTCGCGGGGCCCATCGTCGGCGGTCTCATCTTCGGCTTCATTCCGGTCGTGGCGCGCTCGTTCGCCGCGCCCGAGATCCAGTGGATCCTCTACGGCCTGTTCATGATCCTGATCGTGTTCGTGCTGCCGGAAGGCATCGTGCCCGCGATCGAGAAATGGTTCGGCGTCAAGGATGACAGCAAGACGCCGGCCGACGAATCCAAGGCTCCCGCGGCGGCCAAGGCCACGGTACAGGACGTGTGATGATGGACGCCGTTTCCAAGCAAGCAGGCCCGGCGCTGTCGATCGAGCATGTCGCGATGCATTTCGGCGGGCTTGTCGCCCTCTCCGACATGAACTTCGTCGTCAACGAGGGCGAGGTCGTCAGTCTGATCGGGCCGAACGGCGCCGGCAAGACCACGGCGTTCAACATCGTCACGGGGTTCCTGCGGCCGACCAAGGGCGAGGTTCGCTACCGCGGCTCGTCCCTGAATAATCTGAAGCCGCATGAGGTGACCTCGCTCGGCCTCGCACGTACGTTCCAGCGCACCAGCGTGTTCCAGAACGTCAGCGTGTTCGAGAACGTCATGATCGGCTTGCATCGCCGCGGCCGGTCGCGGCTGTGGGATACGCTGCTCGCGCTGCCGCAGGAGCGCAGGTCGGAGAGCGAGCTGCGCGACCGGGCGCACGAAATCCTGTCGCTGGTCGGCATCGACCGCCGCGCGCGGGAGCTTGCCGGCTCGCTCGCCTATGGCGAACAGCGCCTGCTCGGCGTGGCGCTGGCGCTTGCCACCGACCCGTCGATGCTGCTGCTCGACGAGCCGGTGTCGGGCATGAACGAGACCGAGACCGCGCGCTTCATGCAGCTTCTCAAGCGCCTGCGCGGCCTCAACATCACCATTCTGCTGGTCGAGCACGACATGCCGATGGTGATGGGCGTGTCGGACCGCATCGTCGTATTGAACTATGGCCGGATCATCGCCGAGGGGCCGCCGGCGGCCATCCAGGGCAATCCGGAAGTCATCCGCGCGTATTTGGGAGAGGGGGCGAAGCGACGTGCTGGAAATTAGCAATCTGGTTTGCTGCTACGGCAAGGTTGAGGCGATCAAGGGCGTTTCGCTGTCGATCGGGCAGGGGCAGCTCGTCGCGCTGATCGGCGCCAACGGCGCCGGCAAGAGCACGACGTTACGCTCGATTTCCGGCATCCTGCCGCCGGCGTCCGGCCGCCTGGTCTTCGAGGGTGAGGACATTACGAAGTGCTCGGCGCGCGAGATCCTCGCCCGCGGCATTGCGCATTGCCCTGAGGGCCGGCGGGTCTTTCCCGACATGACGGTCGAGGAGAATCTCGAAATGGGCGCCTATCTGCGGCGCGACAGCGCGCAAGTGACGCAGGACCGCGATCGCATTTTTTCCCAGTTTCCGCGGCTGGCGGAACGGCGCAACCAGATTGCCGGCACGCTGTCCGGCGGCGAACAGCAGATGCTCGCCATTGGCCGGGCCATCATGTCCAAACCGAAGCTGATGATGTTCGACGAGCCTTCACTCGGGCTCGCCCCCAACATCGTCGAGCAGGTTTTCAAGATCATCGACGACATCCGCAAGGCCGGCACCACCGTGCTGATGGTCGAACAGAATGCCTATATGGCGCTGGAAATGTGCGACTACGCCTACCTGATGGAAGCAGGATCGATCGTGCTGTCAGGGCGCGGCAGCGAGCTCATCGACGACAAGCATATCCGCGAGGCTTATCTCGGCGGCTCATAGCGCGAGTCGGAGGCATGTCGGGCATTTTGTGTGCGCATCCGCTGATGGCTCCTAAGTCGATTTCTTCATTTTGAGCTTAGTTTTGGCTTGGCCATCTAGAGGGCCTGACCACTGGTGAGCGCAGCAGGTACGTTTTCCGCGACGATCTTCTCCAAGACCGAACAAACGGCTTTTGCCGCGGTGGTGGGGGGAGACGGCGAGCGGCTGAGCCAGTAACTCAAATGCATGGAGAGATCTGTGATGCGGCTGATGCGCACGAGACCGTCGTGCAGTTCGTTGGTCCAGGATGTGCGCGGATTGATCGTGGCTCCGATTCCGGCAAGCACCGCGGCCCGGATCATCGACACCGAGTCGATCTCGGCAATGACATTTGGCGTGATCTCAGCCTGCCGGAAGACGGCGTCATACAACGCGCGCAGCGTATGTCGTGAACTTGGCAATATCATACGAAGGGCTTCGAGTTCGGCGATGCGCATGCCTTCCGCCAAGCCAAGACTCGCCGGACTGATCAGAAACAATTCCTCCCTGAACATTAGCGTTGAGCGCACGCCCGCACGGTCCTCGTTGCGGAGCAGGGTCGCAAGGTCGAGCTGACCGTTGATAATCCGTTCCGTAAGCTCGCCCGTCATTCCCTCGAGGAAGTGAAGACGAATCTGCGGGTAGAGACGTCGGATCTGCTGCATCAGCGGAACGGCAAACAACGCTCCGGCCCCGGCCGTAAAGCCGATGGAGACGGCGCCGGAGATCTCGCCCGACTGGGCCGTCACGGCGTCCCGCGCCTGATCGACCTGCCGCAGAATGATCTGGGCCTCGCGCAGCAACATCTCACCCGCAGGGGTCGCCTTCACGCCCGTACGGCTTCGGTCAAGCAGGCGGGTCTTAAATTCCGCCTCCAGAATGGCGACCTGCTGGCTCAAGGCCGCCTGGCTCAATTCCAGGCGCGTCGCCGCCTTCGTCAAGCTGCCGGCCTTGCAGACCTCGATGAAGTATTGAAGCCGCCTTGTCTCCATGAACTCCGCTCGCGCGGCCGGTTACGGTTGTCGGCCGTCGGAGTGAATAATAATTCAATAAATTCAATATGAAAACGATTTCCTTATGGATGAATTGGCACTTATTGGTTCCTCTCTTCCGGCCCGCTCTCCTAGGGTTGGATCAGGTGTCGCTTGCGCAACGATGTCCGCGCGCGACTGACGAAAGGGACGAGCCTTGCCAGCATTCGAGGGATCCTGTGTCGCTTACGACTGCCACGTCCTGCGCAATATCCGCGTGACGATGCGCGACGGTGTGGCGCTTTCGACCGATGTTTATCTTCCGGCCTTGGATGGCAAGCCGGTCGGGAGCTCGTGGCCCGTGGTGCTCGAACGGACGCCCTATGACAAGTCGCGCCGCGTTTCGCATTCCCAGGCCGGCCGCCATTTCGCACGACGCGGTTATGCCGTCGTGCTGCAGGACGTTCGTGGCCGCTGGTCTTCCGAAGGAGATTTCGAATTTCTGCGCAACGAGGCTAATGACGGCTTCGACACGCTGAAATGGATCGGCCAGCAGGAATGGTGCAACGGCAAGGTGGGCACCATCGGCTATTCCTACACCGCGGCCGACCAGCAATCGCTAGCGATCACCCATCCGCCGCATCTGGTTACGCAGCAACTGTTCGACGGCGGCTACAATTACTTCAATCAAACCTTCCGGCATGCCGGCGCCTGCGAATACGCGATCTTCCTGCAATACGTCCTGCAGATGGCGCGGCAAAGCAAGGAAGCTGCAGCAGATCCGCAGATCCGCGACGCGCTCGACCGGATGTGGGCGAACCTGGGCAAGTGGGTGCGACGGCTCCCGTTGCGGCGCGGCGAGTCACCGCTGCGATTGGTGCCGAAATACGAAGACTGGTTCTTCGATATGCTGACGCGGTCGGACTATGATGACTATTGGAAGGACAAGAGCCTCAATCTCGAGGAGGCGATCGATCTTTATCCGGACATTCCGGTGTTCCTCGAGACATCATGGTACGGCCATCACATCACGGCAACGCTCACCAAATACGCGGAGATGCGCCGCCGTCACAAGACGCCGAAGAAACTCCTGATCGGCACCTGGACGCACGGCATGGAGATGTTCGTTCAATCCTGGGCAGGCGATGTCGACTTCGGTCCCGAAGCTGCGCTTGAGAATGTCAACGATCTGCGCAGCCGCTGGTGCGATCATTATCTCAAGGGATTGAAAACCGGTCTTGAGGAGGAAGCGCCGGTGCGTATCTTCGTCATGGGCGGTGGCACCGGACGGCGAAATCTGCAGGGCCGGCTCGATCACGGTGGCCGCTGGCGCGACGAGCAGGATTGGCCGCCGCCGGCGATGCGGCCGGTGCCCTATTTTCTCCATGGCGACGGGCGTCTCGCTCCCGAAAAGCCGGCTGAAGCGATCGCGCCCAGCACGTTCACGTTCAATCCCAACGATCCGGTTCCGACCATCGGCGGGAACTTCCCGGAAAGAGCCATCCCGGGCCTGCTCGATGGCGGCGGGTTCGATCAGCGCGGGCGCCCCGACCTCGTGCTGTGCCAGGACACCTTGCCGCTTTCGTCGCGCCGCGATGTGCTGGTGTTCCGCACTGCTCCGCTTGCGGAGGCCGTGGAAGTCACGGGACCGCTCGTGGTGCGGCTCTGGGTCAGTTCGACTGCCGTCGATACCGACTTCACGGCAAAGCTGATCGATGAATATCCGCCGAACGCCGACTATCCGGAAGGCTTCGCGCTGAATATCGCCGACTCGATCGTGCGGATGCGCTATCGCAATACGCGCGATCGCGCCGAACTGATGGAGCCGGGGACGATTTACGAAATCGCGATTGAGCCGCAGGCGACCAGCAATCTGTTTGCTGCGGGACACCGAATCCGGCTGGACATCGCCAGCAGCAACTTTCCGCATTACGACGTGAATCCGAATACCGGCGAGCCGCTGGGACTCGAGCGTCGGTTGGCAACGGCGAACCAGACGGTGTTCCACGATGCGGCCCGGCCCTCTCACATCGTGCTGCCGATCGTCCCAGCAGCCAAGGGGTGACAATGAAGGGCGCCCGTGCAATGAGGCGGCAGTCGCTTGGACTGGATCTCGTCGTGGCGGCCGTATCAAACGACGAAGGTGTTCCTTTCGTTAGCATCCCCGGGTGGCCATGAGCCGTTTGCTGCTTTACCGCCTTGCAAGTTGGGTCGCCACGCTTCTGGCGATCACCGTGATCGCCTTCCTCGTTCTGGAGATCCTGCCGGGCGATCCTGCGCTCGTCCTGCTCGGGCCCGATGCCCAGCCGGACACGCTGGAGGCATTGCGTCAGCAACTGGGACTCAATCAGGCGGCAACCGTTCGCTATTGGGCATGGATTTCAGGGTTCCTGCATGGCGACATGGGAACCAGCTACACCTACGGCATTCCGGTCTCGGAATTGATCGGTTCGCGCCTGAAGATAACAATCCCGCTTGCCGTGCTGTCGACAGCCATCGCCGTCGGCCTTGCCCTTGTGCTCGGCATGTACGCGGCGTCTCGCCACAATCGGGTCGGCGACTACGGTGTCATGGCGATCACCCAGATCGGCGTGGCCATTCCGAGCTTCTGGCTTGGCATGCTGCTCATTCTGCTCTTCTCGCTGACGCTGCGCTGGTTTTCGGCTGGCGGTTTTCCCGGCTGGGACGCTGGCCTATGGCCGGGTTTGCGCGCACTCATCCTGCCGGCCGCCGCGCTTGCGATCGCACAGGCGGCGGTGCTGACGCGGGTGGTGCGCGCCTCGGTTATCGAGGTTCTGAGCCAGGATTTCGTCCGGACCGCCCGAGCCAAGGGTCTGACGCGCGCGCAGGCGCTTCGCCGGCATGCCCTGCGCAATGCATTGATCCCGGTGGTGACCGTGATCGGCCTGCAGTTCGCACATTTGCTCGCAGGCACCATCGTGATCGAGAATGTCTTCTCGCTCCCCGGCCTCGGACGCCTGATATTCCAGTCGATCAATCAGCGCGACCTCATGGTCATAAAGAACGTCGTGGTGCTCCTCGCCATGATTGTCATCACCGTCAACCTGATCGTCGACCTCCTTTATCTGGCGATCGATCCACGGCTGCGGCACGCGTCATGACGGCATCGACCGCAATTCCTGCACGCAAGGCCAGATGGCTGCGCAACCCCAGCCTCGCCGCAGGGGCCGTCATCAGCACGACCATCACCGCCGCCGCGCTGCTGTCATTCTTCTGGACTCCCTATCCGCCGCTCGCGATGAACATGGCGCAACGCTTCCAGCCGCCATCGCTGCAGCATGTGTTCGGAACCGATCAATTCGGCCGCGACGTGCTCTCATTGTTGATGACCGGAGCGCAGAGTTCGCTTGCGGTCGGTGTCGTTGCGGTCGCAATCGGCCTCGTCATCGGATCGGCGCTCGGTCTGATGGCCTCGGCGCGCGGAGGCTGGATCGACGAGATCATCATGCGCATGTGCGATTTTCTGTTCGCCTTCCCGGCGGTGCTCTGCGCGGTGATGCTCGCCGCCGCTCTTGGCGCCGGCATGGGCAATGCAATGATGGCGATCGGCATCTACAATATCCCGATCTTCGCGCGGATCGTTCGAGGTGCCGCGGCGGGGATCTGGGTCCGGGAGTTCGTGCTGGCGGCCCGTACCGCGGGGAAGAGTTCGACGCATATCGCGGTCGAGCATGTGCTGCCGAATATCCTCGACATCATCGTTGTCCAGGCCACGATCTCGTTTGCCACCGCGATCCTGGCGGAGGCGGCGTTGAGCTATCTCGGCCTCGGCACCCAGCCGCCGACACCGAGTTGGGGGCGAATGTTGCACGAGTCGCAGGTCTTTTTGTCGCGCGCGCCTTACCTGTCGATCTTCCCCGGCCTGACCATCGTCACCATGGTCCTGGGTATCAACCTGCTCGGCGACGGCTTGCGCGACCTGCTCGACCCGCGTCACGCACGGGAGCGTTGAAAATGGCGCTGCTGGATGTCCAGGATGTTTCGATCTTCATCAACCGCCCGGAAGGGAAGGTCGGCCTCGTGCGGGATGTCTCTTTCAACATCGAGCCGGGCGAGATCGTGGGCATGCTCGGCGAATCCGGATGCGGCAAGTCGCTGACCGCTCTGGCCATCCTCGGCCTGTTGCCCGAGGGCATGACAGCCACGGGAGAGATCATCTTTGACGGTACCAACCTTCTGGCACTTGATGAGTCATCGCTATGCCGGCTTCGCGGCGATCGTATCGGCCTGGTCTTCCAGGAGCCGATGACCGCCCTCAATCCGATGATGACGATCGGCGACCAGGTGATGGAGCCGCTGCAGTTGCACAGAGGGCTCGGCCGGAACGACGCGCGTGCGGAGGCGCTGCGGCTGCTCGAGCGCATTCGTCTGCCCAACCCGCGCCAGAGGTTCGACAGCTACCCGCATCAATTGTCCGGCGGGCAGCGGCAACGCGTCGTGATTGCGATGGCGATCGCCTGCAAGCCGGGGCTGTTGATCGCCGATGAGCCGACCACTGCGCTTGATACCACCATGCAGATGCAAATCCTCGATCTGTTGCTTGAACTGACCGAGGAGACCGATACCGGCCTGCTGTTGATCACCCATGACCTCGGCGTCATGGCCGAAATGACCGATCGAATCCTGGTGATGTATGGCGGCTCGATCGTCGAAACCTCGCCAACCGCCGACCTGATCGCAAGTCCCGCGCATCCCTATTCGCGCGGCCTGCTTCGCGCAATTCCGCAGCGCGCGCTTGCTAGCGCCGGCTGGCTTGAACCGATTCCCGGAACGGTTCCGGCGCCCGCGGCGAGGCCGCGAGGCTGTCTGTTTCATGCGCGATGTCCGACAGCAGTTGCCGAATGCCCGACGCGTCGCCCGGAGCTGCGTGACATTCTGTCCGCACGCAGCGTGGCGTGCTGGGCGCCAACAATCCACGAGCAGACCCGCGATGAGTGACGTTCTTTCCGTCGACCGGCTTTCGATCGACTACCCGCTGAAGCGGGAAGGGCTGTTTTCGCCGCGTCGCTCGCTGCGGGCCGTCGACGGTGTGTCTTTCTCGATCGCACGCGGCCGCGCGCTTGGGCTCGTCGGGGAGTCCGGCAGCGGCAAATCTTCGGTCGCCAGGGCGGTCATGGGTCTGGAACGGCCGCATTCCGGGAAGTTGACCATCCTCGGACGCGACATCTTCGCGATGCCGCCGCGCGAGCTGCTCGGCTTTCGCGCTCACTTCCAGATGATATTCCAGGACCCCTACGGTTCGCTTGACCCTCGGCACACCGTCGGACGCATCGTCGCCGAGCCTGCTCGCCGGTCCGTCGCCGGGATGCGCGATGAGATTGCCGCCGCATTGGAGGCGGTCGGGCTGAAACCTGAGGACAGCGCCAAATATCCGCACCAGTTTTCCGGAGGACAGCGCCAGCGTATCGCCATTGCCCGGGCACTGGTGGTGCGGCCCGAATTACTGGTCGCAGATGAGCCGGTTTCGGCCCTTGATGTGTCGGTGCAGGCGCAGGTGCTCAATCTTCTGCGCAAGCTTCGCGAGACACTCGATCTGACCTATCTGTTCATCAGCCATGATCTCGCGGTGGTACGATATATCTGCGACGATATCAGCGTCATGTTTGCCGGCCAGATCGTCGAACAAGGCGATGTCGGCACTGTGCTGAATGCCCCGGCGCATCCCTACACGATTGCGCTCCGTGACGCGACGCCCCGGCTGGACCGCCGCGGTCCGCGCCGCCGGCGTGCGGCCTCCCTGGACGGAGCGGGAGCCGATGGCGAACTTGGCGGATGTCCCTACGCATCACGCTGCGCGCTCGCTGTTCCGAAATGTATCCAAGAGAGACCTGAGCTCAGGCCGTTGCCCGATGGGCGGTCGGTCGCATGTCATAACGTTCATTAGCTTGATGAGGGAATAACCATGAAAAACGCGATGCGCTCGGCCTGTCTGTCGATGCTGGCTTTTGTCTCGATCGTGCTGCCCGTGCAAGCCGCCAGCGATCAACTGGTCATGGCGCTGGCCACCGAGCCGCCGGGCCTTGATCCGACGATGCAAGCCTCGACCGCGGTCAGCGAAGTGACATGGATGAACATATTCGAAGGGCTGACGCGATTTGACGGGCAAGGCCGCATCCAGCCGGGACTGGCCGAGAGCTGGACCAACGAGGAGAACAAGGTCTTCACTTTCAAGCTGCGTAAAGGGGTGAAGTTCCATGACGGGAGCGATCTGACCTCTTCCGATGTCAAATTCACGTTCGAACGCAACGTGACGGCCCAGAGCACCAACAAGCGCAAGCGCGTGTTTGCCAACATGGACTCGATCGAAACGCCGGACCCCGTGACAGTCAGGATTACGCTGAAGCAGCCTTCCGCTCTGCTGCCTTTCTTTCTCGCCGAAGCGACCGGCGCTGTCCTGTCGCCGAAGAGCGCCGCTACCGACGGGGTCCGTCCGATCGGCACCGGTCCGTACAGGTTCGTTGCGTGGACGCGTGGCGATTCCCTGAAGCTCGAGCGATTCTCGGACTATGTCGGGCCGACGCAACCGACCATACAAAAGGTGACGATCCGCTTCATCAACGACGAGAACGCCCAGGTCTCGGCGCTCGAGGCTGGAGACGTCGACTATGTTCCAGTCGTTGGCGCGGTCGAAAGCGCCGATGCGTTCAAGAGCAGCGCAAAGTACAAGGTGGATATCGGAATGACGCAGGGCGTCATGTTTCTCGGCCTCAACAACGCGCAGCCGCCGTTCAACGATCCGAGGATTCGTCAGGCGCTGTACCACGCGCTCGATCGCCAGGCAGTCAACGTCGGCACTCACAATGGTTACGGCAAGCCGATGGGTGCCCAGATGACCCCCCTCAATCCCTACTGGATCGATACGTCGGCGATCTATCCCCACGACCTGCCACGCGCAAAGAAGCTGCTCTCCGAGGCGGGCAAGCCGAACGGCTTCGATGCCAACCTCAAGATCCTGCCGAGCCCCTCCACGCGACGGGCAGCCGAAATCATCGTGGCTCAGTTGGCTCAGGTCGGAGTCAAGGTACGCATCGAGGTGCTGGAGACGGCGCAGTGGCTGGAAGTCGTGTTTCGCAACAAGAATTACGACATGACGATCCTGTCCCAGCAGGAGCCATGGAGCATCCTGAACTACACGGACCCGAAATATCTCTATCAGTACGACAGCGCGGAGTTTCGCCGGTTGATCGCCGAGGCGGAGGCCAGCAAGAGCGAAGACGCGCTGCGCGCCAAGCTCGCCGAAGCGCAGAAGCGGCTTGCCGAGGATGCGCCTTCGCTCTGGCTCTATGATTTCCCCAAGATCGGCATCTCACGCAAGGAGCTGACGGGCCTCTGGCAGAACTCGCCTGCGCCTGCCTATCCGATCGCCGAAATGCGCTGGAAATAGGTCCAGCGACCATAACAGCGTGGCCAAGCGCTTCTGGTTGGAGATCGCGGAGTCGCGCCCGTGATTTGCCCGACGTGTCAATGTCACTCGAAGCCACTTTTGCGGCGGCGGCCGGCTACTTTGCATGGGGTTGTTTTCGATATTTGGCCTTTGGAGTAGCTGAGCCGACACCAGTCCGTCCTCGCTTCCGCTTTGCTCCAGCTACGCCGGACACCACGCTTCGCGCTGCGGTGTCCGCCTGGCTGTGCCACGCGTAGCCCGAAGGGCAAAGCGTGGTGGGCCCGGCAGGACTCGAACCTGCAACCAGACCGTTATGAGCGGGAGAATAACGGACGCTTTCCTTGATTTTACTGGGTTTTCGTTTGTTCGTTGTGCTTTGTATTGCGAAGCTGGTGCGGTTGAGGGCGCGGCGGACGGGCCATCGCGATTGAGCCCCGTACTGATCACACAAAAAATCGCTTACGAAGTTTATCCGGTGCAGGGGGCTGAGTCATGCAGGCCTTGAGAGCGTCGGTCTCTTCAAGTCATTCCAAAACCGTTCGCCTCTCCTCCCGCCGGGAACGTACCTGCGCCGCGGCAGGCCGGGGCTACGTGAATCACTTGCTTGCATCGGTCCGACGGTTGAAGAGTCCCCTTAGCCATCCCTTGGTCGCCGACCACATCATCCGTCCAACGTTGAGCGAAGAGACGGAGGCAGCGGACGCATGAGCATTATCGCCAAGTTGCGCACCGATGTTGGCCGCGAACTGGCTAACCAACTGGCGTGCGAATTCCTGCGCCAGGCCCGAGCGCGAGAACTGCGCGAGCGCGCCTTGCAGATTATAGAGCACGGAAACCTCGACGCGCGTCGCCGTATCCTGCTCGAGGGATATGAGACGGTAGGCGATTTCACCCTTGGTACGCGATCCCGAGCCACTGTCGCTGCCGGCACCGATGATGGTGCCGCTCCAGTCGGTCGCGTCGCGCTCGATCGCGGCGGAGCCGGCGAAGCTTGCCGCAATCGGGCCGAGTTTGGTTGTCATGCGGCCTTTGACAGTCTTGCCGTCAAACGACTGCACCTGTGCGCCCGGCAAGCAAGTCGCCACCCGCGATACGTCACCGAACAGTTCCCAGACGGTATCTCGCGGCTTGCGGACGACGAAACTTTCGTCAAAACGGGTCCAGCCTTGCCGCGGAGCTTTGTTGTCGACCGATGCGCGATTGGTGTCGGCTATCTGCGGTGTGGATGGCTGGGCTTGTGATGTTGCCGGCACGAAGCTCGGCAGCGCCGGGGCGGTGTGGCGTTGGGAGACGGCATACTCCGCCGTTGTGGCGTCGCGCGGCCTACGCTTGTCGAGCACCGAGGCGACAGCGTTGACGATTCCGACATACCCCGTGCAGCGGCACAGGTTTCCGGACAGCTCCTCGCGGATCCGGCGCTCGCCTATCCCCGGCAGTCGCTGGATGATGTCCCGCGCGGCGATCAACATGCCGGGCGTGCAGAAGCCGCATTGCAGGCCGTGCTCTCTGGTGAAGGCCTCGCGCAGGTCGCCCATCACCTCATCCTGGTCCAGTCCTTCGATGGTGGTGACTTCGGCGCCATCGCAGGCCACCGCCAGGGTGATGCAGGAGCGCGCCGGTGCGCCGTTGAGCAGTACCGTGCAGGCGCCGCAGACACCGTGCTCGCACCCCAGATGCGTACCGGACAGGCGCCGGTCATCGCGCAGGAAATCGCCGAGATGGGTACGTGCCTGCACATCAGCCGTGATCGGTGTGCCATTGAGGGTAAAGGCGACTGTCGTCATGATGCGAAGACATCCTTGAGTGCGCGCGTGACGGCTGCTCGGCGCATCCTGCGTTCGGCGGGCTCGTGACCGGCAACGGGATCCACAGCCGCGGCGACGGCGGCTTCGGTTATCGCGGCCGCGCCGCGGCTTGCGATCGTGGAGGCGAGAGCGTCCAGCGGCTGCGGCGGGCCGGACAAGGCG
>Ga0187815_10000009_pt1 | contig 97288 bp, 86 predicted proteins | sample NC_S_5_FD_132962 | JGI IMG/M metagenome (GOLD analysis project Ga0187815, IMG submission 132962) | Wetland sediment microbial communities from Neuse River Estuary, North Carolina, USA - ASW-S_5 | ecosystem: Environmental > Aquatic > Freshwater > Wetlands > Sediment | place: USA: North Carolina... | reverse complement strand
CTTCGCCTACCTCGGCCAGTACAACAAGACCGTGTTCAAGATGGGGGTGCTGAACTACACCTCCTACCTCACCGACGACATCACGCTGAACGCGACCTACGGCAAGATGCACGGCCAGTACTACTCAACACAGCCCGCATATCCGGGCTACGACCCGGAACTGCCGCACATCGCCAGCGCGTCCCTGCAGGATCCGCGGTTCGCCCCGCCGGGCGGCATCATCAACGCGCAATCCAATTCCACACTCGCCGATCCCGACCATCGCGAGTCGATCACCAACTACCGCCTCAGCCTCGACTGGAAACTGGGTAGCCACGACCTCCAGGTCGGCATCGACAACATCAACTCGTACGACATCAACGACGGTTCGCAGGACACCGGCCCGGGTTACCAGTGGATGTACGGCGCCACCGGCCCCGGCGTGCCAGTGTTCGGCACCGATCCGAACATCCCGCCCTACGTCGCGCCGTCCACCCAGTGCTACCAGGGCACCTGTTACTACGTGCAGAAGCATACCGACCTCAGCGTCGCCACTGTGCGCGTCACGCAGCGCGCCCAGTACGTGATGGACAACTGGCAGGTCACCCCGAACCGCTGCTGAACCTGGGCCTGCGCAACGACCAGTTCGTGAACTACGACGCCTCCGGCGTGCCCTACATCCGCGAGACCAAGCCGCAGTGGGCGCCGCGCCTTGGCTTCAGCTGGGACGTGCATGGCGATTCCACGCTGAAGGTGTTCGGCAACGCCGGCCGTTATTTCCTCTCGTTGCCGACCAACGTGGCCTTGTCCATCGCCGCCCCGGTGACGAATGCCGGCATCTACGGCACCTATACCGGCATCGATCCGGCGACCGGCGTGCCCACCGGCTTCACGCCCCTGCCGCAAACCCCCTCGACCGGCGTGTCGATCGACAACGAGTACGGCCAGGCGAAGGATCCGCGCGTCTCCGCCGCGCGCAACGCCAAGGCAGAGTTCTCCGACAACTACGTGCTGGGCATGCAGCAGCAGTTCCACATGCTGGGCACGAACTGGGTGTTCAGCGCCACCGGCACCTACCAGAAGATGAATCGCATCATCGACGACTTCGACGACGAACAGATCGAGTGTGCGGCGGGCCGCGCGCAGGGCTACGCGTGGATGACGCCGCAGGACTGCTCCAACTACGCGCAGAGCCTGGTGCTGATCAACCCGGGAGCGACCAACTACCTATGGATGAAGGCACCGGACGGCAGTCTCGTGCCGGTGACGCTCAGCGGCACCGACCAGCGTTTCCCGAAGGGGCCGGAACGCCGTTACTACTCGCTGGACCTGTCGCTGGAGCACGCATGGGACGGCAAGTGGTTCGCCAAGTTCGACTACGTATTCGCGCGCACCTGGGGCAACACCGAAGGCCCGGTAAGCACGTATTCGCAGCAGGGCGGATCCTATGAGTCCCTCACCACCGCATGGGACTTCCCGGAGCGCATGGATTGGTCGGGCGGCGTGCTGCCGAACAGCCGCAAACACCAGTTCAAGATCTTCGGCGCCTATGCCCTCACCCCGGAATGGACGGTCGGCGCCAACCTGTACATCACCTCGGGCACGCCGGTGATGTGCCGCGGCGGCTACGGCCCAACCCAGCTCGCCCTGCACGGCTCGCACACCTACTACTGGTGCGGCGGCGTTCCCGTGCCGCCCGGCTCGCTCGGCACCACGCCTTGGGTCCACGACATCGACCTCAGCGTGGACTACAAGCCGAAGTGGGCGCAGCAAAAGCTCGACTTCAACCTCTCCGTGTTCAACGTGCTCAACGACCAGACGACGATCTTCTACAACGACTTCTTCGGAACCACCAGCAGTCCCAACCCGGACTATGGCCGCATACAGGACACCCATCCGCCGCGCAGCGTGCGCTTCTCCGTTTCCTACGATTTCTGAGCGATGTTGACCTCCCCCACCCCTCCGCCGGGCTCTGTGCCCGGCGATTTTTTGCGGCCATCATCCCTGGCAGTCGCCCTTCGGGCCATCGCTGTCGCCATGTTTTTGCAGGCTGCAGACGACTTGTGTAGCTTGACGGCATGAGCTCCGAGACCATCCGTCCCGCACCGCCGGCAGCGGCAGCTGCCCAATTGCTGGCAAGGGCGCGCGAAGAATGGCAGCAACGGCAGTTCGACGCCGCCGAACGCTCGATTCAGCAGGTGCTGGCGCTCGCGCCGGACAACGCAGACGCGTTGCGCATGCTCGGCATCATGGCCCAGCACCGTGGCGACCACGCCAAGGCCGCCGATTGCTTCCGGCGCGTGCTGCCGGTATGGCCCGACGATTCCGACCTGCGCGTGGGGCTGGGCATCGCCCTGCACGAGCGCGGCGAGATCGACGAAGCCATGTCGCAGCTGCGGCGCGCCTGCAAACTGGCACCCGCCTCCGCGTCGGCCTGGTTCAATCTCGGCGAGGCCTTGTGGCGGCAGGCAAGCACGGACGAAGCCATCGCCACGTTGCGGCGTGCGCTGGAACTCGCCCCCACCCACTTGCCGGCCCACCTGTCGCTGGCCAAGGCGCAGGCCAGCCTGGGCCAGGTCGATGATGCCGTCGCCGGGTTTCGCGAGGTGCTGCGCTTCGACCCAAGCAACGCCGATGGCTGGTTCGGGCTGTCCAACCTCAACACCGTGCGCTTCGACGCCGCCGACGCGGCAGGCCTGCGCCAGGCGCTGGCACGCGGCGGGCAATCACCCCGTCATCGCGAGCTGCTCGGCTTCTCCATGGCCAAGGCACTGGAAGACCAGGGCGATTACGCTCAAGCCTTCGAGACGTTCCGTCAGGCCAATGCCTCGCGGCGCCAGCGCGTGCACTGGGACGCTGCGGGCGAGCGCCGGCGGGTGGAAGCGATCCGGCGCATCTTCGCGCGCGACATGCCGCCGCCGCTGGATCCCACGCTGGGCCGCGAAGCCATCTTCATCGTCAGCGTCCCGCGCTCCGGCTCCACCCTCGTCGAACAGATCCTGGCCTCGCATCCCGAGGTCGAGGGCGCGAACGAGATCAAGGACATGCCGCAGGTGATCGATGCGGAAACGCACCGTCGCCGCTCGGCCTTCCCCCTGTGGGCGCCGGACGCGAGCGCCGCGGACTGGCAGCGCCTGGGCCAGGAATACCTCGCGCGCACCGCGCCGTGGCGCAAGGCCAAGCCGCGCTCCACCGACAAGAGCCTGGTGACCTGGTACCTGGTGGGTGCGGCGCTGGCGATGCTGCCGGCGGCGCGCGTGGTGGTGGTGCACCGCGATCCGGTGGAAACCTGCCTGGCCTGCTTCCGTCAGTGCTTCACCGAGCTGAGCGGCTTCTCCTGCGACCTCGACGAGATGGCCGACTACTGCATCGACTTCATGCGGCTGACGCGCTTCTGGCTGGAAAGGTATCCGGGCCGCGTGTTCGATCTTGAGTACGAGACCCTGGTCGCCGAACCGGAGCCGACCATCCGCCGCCTGCTGGACTTCTGCGGCCTGAGTTTCGACCCGGCGTGCCTGGAATTCCACAAGACCTCGCGCGCAGTGCTGAGCACGCCCAGCGCGGCGCAGGTGCGGCAACCCCTGCGCCGCGACACTGCACGCAGCGCGCGCTACGGCGACAAGCTGGACGGCCTGCGCCAGCGCCTGCGCGATGCAGGCGTGCTGACGGAATAGACGACACACCCCGCCGCGCGATTTCTTGCGCCTGCAGAAGCAGCCTGCGTTGGCATGACCGATCTACCACACCGACAGCGTGGCAGCCGAAATGCCCAAAGTTAGGTTAGTCTGACGAGCGGTTCCAGCCGGAAAGCTGGCAACTCACCGGGCCGACGAAGTCAGTGCCGGCGAAACACAGAAAGCTTTCACACAGGGGATGGAAACATGAAGTTTCATACAGTGAAGAAGCCGTGGCTTGCTCTTGCCCTTGCATTGCCAGCGGCCACGGCGGGAGCCCAAGCGGCTGGAATGAACGCAACCATCCAGGCTCAGTCCGCCCCTTCCGTGGCAGAGGTCCTGCATAACAGCATGGCGTATCTTGACCAACAGTTCCCAATCGACAAGCTACCCCAAAAAATGATCGACAGCATCTCGCATGTCGATACAGGAAAAACCGGCTTCAAGCGCATCACCGTCAATTTCAAAGAAGTGTTCGACAAGGCAGGATCTGCCATACCAATGGCATACGACAAGAGCAGCATTGTTGTCGATCAAGGCCACGGCATATTCAAGCAATACGACGAATTGAAGACCAATGGTTTTGAAACCGTTTCCGCATTTCTGTTGACCTACCGGGGATTGACCAACCTGCGCTGGCAAACACTGTCGGTCAACGCGACGGTCATGCCCCCCATCAACCATATCGATGGTTTCGCACTCTCCGCACCCGCCAGCGCCGCCCGCTTCAGCTACACCTATGATTTTCGCGGCCCCACGGGCATATCCGTGAAAAACGACACGGAATGCAAAGCTGGCGCCAGCTATCCGGCATCCCAGCTCAATTCGGAAATTCAAGGCGCAGCTCACGATGTGGACTGCCAGATTCTCAATGCCAATGGCATAGCCATCGGTACCGCGCACTACAGCTACCTGGAGCAATATGGCATTGCCATCCAGACGCACATGAAAACCACCACTTCGGAAATCAGCAGAACCGTGGTTTCCCTCAAGGTGGAATGAGGTGTTCGGTGGGTGAGCTCACCCACCGAACGCAGCCGGAACTGCAGGGTGCCGCACCTGGCCTTCGCCCCGCACCACGAAACGTTCGATGGTGAGTGACTCGGCGCCCATCGGCCCGTAGGCGTGCAACCGCGTGGTGGAGATGCCGATCTCGGCGCCAAGGCCCAGTTCGCCGCCGTCGCTGAAACGCGACGAAGCGTTGACCATCACCACCGCCGAGCGGATCGCCTGCACGAAGCGTTTGGCCGCAGCCTCGTCGCGGGTGGCGATCACCTCGGTGTGGTCGGAACCGTAACGGCGGATGTGCGCGATGGCCTGGTCGAGTTCGTCCACCACGCGCACGGCGAGGATCAGGTCGAGGAACTCGGCGGCGTAATCGTCGTCGATGGCCGCTCGCATGTCGGGTACCAGCACGCGGCTGACATCGTCACCGCGCAATTCCACGCCGCGTTCGCGCAAGGCCTGCGCGGCTTGCGGCAGGAAGCTGGCGGCCACGTCGCGGTGCACCAGCAGGGTTTCCAGCGCGTTGCACACGCCGGGGCGCGAGGTCTTGCCGTCGATCAGCAAACCCAGCGCCAGGTCGAGGTCAGCGGCACGGTCCACGTACAGATGGCACACGCCCTTGTAGTGCTTGATCACCGGCACGCGCGCATGCTCCGCCACGAAGCGGATCAAGCCCTCGCCTCCGCGCGGGATGGCGAGGTCCACGATGTCGGCAAGTTGCAGCAGCTCGACCATGGTTTCGCGGCGCAGGTCCTCCACCAGCGTAACCGCCGCTTGCGGCAGGCCGCGTGCGCGCAGGGCCTCGTGCAGCGCGGCGGCGATCGCGGTGTTGGAGTGGATGGCTTCGGAGCCGCCGCGCAGGATCACCGCATTGCCGGCCTTGAGGCATAGCGCGGCGGCATCCGCGGTGACATTGGGGCGCGCCTCGTAGATCATCGCCACCACACCGAGCGGGATGCGCACGCGTTCGACCACGAGGCCGTTGGGCCGCGTCTCGCGACGCGTCACCAGGCCGACCGGGTCGGGCAACCCGGCCACCTCGCGCAAGGCGGCGGCGATACCCGCCACGCGGGCCTCGTCCAGCCGCAGGCGGTCCAGCATGGCGCCCTGCACGCCCTTCGCCGCGGCCTGCGCCATATCGCGCGCGTTCGCCGCGAGCACGTCGCCGCAACGCGCTTCCAGCGCGGCCGCCATGTCGCGCAACAAGGCCGCCTTGGCCGGGCTGTCCAGCGCGGCAACAGCCGGTGCCGCGTCGCGGCAGGCCAGCGCCAGGGTGCGGACGTCGCTCATGCCTCGATGTCTCCGGTGGTTTCGGCGATGGTCAGGGTGACCAGGTCGTCGCGATGCACGATCTCGTGGCCATAGCTGTAACCCAGTACGGCCTCGATCTCACGGCTGTGCAGCCCGGCCAGCCGGCGCACCTCGCTCCCGGCGTACTGGCTGAGGCCGCGCGCTACGGGCTTGCCGTCGGTGTCGACGATTTCGACCAGATCACCGCGTTGGAACTCGCCCTGCGCGGCGGTGATGCCGCCCGGCAACAGCGATGCGCGGCCACCGGCAAGCGCGCGCGCCGCACCGGCGTCCACGCGGATGCATCCAGGTGCGGCCGGTGCGTGACGCAGCCAGTACTTGCGCGCCTGCATGCGGGTCGCGGCGGCGTCGATCAGCGTGCCCTGCAGGCGGCCTTCCGCCAGTGCCGCCACGGCCGCCGTTTCGCGGCCGCTGAACAGCGCGGTGGGGATTCCCGCCGCTGCGGCCTTGGCCGCGGCTTCCAGCTTGGTGCGCATGCCGCCGGTGCCGACCGTACTGCCGCTGCCGCCGGCCATGGCAAGGATTTCCGGCGTGAGCGCGGTGACGCGCGGCAGCGGCACCGCGGCGGGGTCGCGCCGCGGATCGGCGCTGTACAGCGCATCGATGTCCGAGGCGATCAGCAGCAGGTCGGCATCGACCAGGGCGGCGACGATGGCGGCGAGGTTATCGTTGTCGCCCAGCTTCAGCTCGTCCACTGCCACGGTGTCGTTCTCGTTCACCACTGGCAGCACGTCCAGCGCCAGCAGGCCGCGCAGTGTGGCGCGCGCGTTGAGGTAGCGGCGGCGGTTGCGCAGGTCGTCGTGGGTGAGCAGCACCTGTGCCACCGGCCGTGCGGAAAGCGACTGCCACAGCGCGATCATCGGCGCCTGGCCCAGCGCCGCCAGCGCCTGCCTTGCCGCCAGATCGCCCGCTGCCGGCGCGTGCTCGCGCAGCAGCGCGCGACCCGCCGCCACCGCCCCCGAGGAAACCAGCACCACCTGCCGTCCCGCGGCGTGACTGGCGGCCACGAAATCGGCTAGCGCCGACGCGTGGCGCGCGGTGAGGCCGCCGCCGTCCGCCGCCAACAGGTTGCTGCCGACCTTGAGTACGGCGCGCCGCCAATGCGGCAGCGGCTGCTCTCGCAGCCCGTGCACGGAAGACGATTCACTCATGGCACGGCATCCAGCGGCGCGGCAGTGCGGTCGCCATGGCTCTTCGGCGCCGACACCACCAGGAAGCGCACGTCGGCGCCGCTCTGGTTGCACATCTGGTGCGCCGCGCCAGACGGCACCTGCTGGCCCTCGCCGCGACGCAAGCGCTGCGGCGTGCCGTCCAGCTCCAGCACAGCCTCGCCTTCGAGCACGTAGAAGAACTGCCGCGCATGCGCATGCCGGTGGCGCTGCTCCGCCGTGCCCGGCGGCATGCGCTCCTCGATCACACTGAGATCGTCGCCGGCCAGCAGATGCCAGCCGTCGCAGCCTTGACCCCAGCGGTAGTGCTCGGCGTTGCGCGTACCGACCGACCCCATGATTTACTCCGTTTGGACGTCCAGACGTCCAATCCTAGCATGCAATTCAGGCAGGCGAAGATCGTGCCCGGAACCAGGCGAGGTCCGCTGCGCCAGGCTGGACTCGGGCGTGCGGCCCTGCCCGGCCGAGGCCGCCGCCTCGGCGGCGGCGCGATAGGCGTCGCGGAACGGCACGCCGGCCGCGGCCTGCTCGATCGCCACGTCGGTGGCGTACATCGCCGGCTCGATCGCCGCGCGCATCGCCGCCTCGTTCCACTGCAGGCGCGCCAGCAGGTCGGGCACCAGTTCCAGCGCCATCAGGCCGTGGCGCACGCCGTGGAAGATCGAGCCCTTGGAGAACTGCAGGTCGCGCTGGTAACCGGAAGGCAGCGAGAGCAGCTGCTCGATCTCGGTGCGCGCCGCGGCCACGCTGGCGTAGCTGGCGCGCAGCAGTTCCACCACGTCGGGGTTGCGCTTGTTCGGCATGATCGAGCTGCCGGTGGTGTACTCGGCCGGCAGCTTCACGAAGTCGAATTCGGCGGTGGTGAACAGCGACAGGTCCCAGGCCATGCGGCGCACGTCCAGCATCGCCGCGCCGATCGCCTCCAGTACCGCCATCTCGTACTTGCCGCGCGAGAGCTGGGCGTAGATCGGCGACACCTGCATGCGCATGAAGCCGAGCGCAGCGGTGGTGTGCTCGCGATCCAGCTTCAGGTTCACGCCGTAACCGGCGGCGGTGCCGAGCGGGTTGGCGTCGATCAGCTCGCGCGTGCCGCGTGCGCGGAAAGCGTTGTCGATGAAGCCCTCGGCGTAGCCGGCGAACCACATCGCGGTGGACGACACCACCGCGCGCTGCAGATGGGTATAGCCCGGCAGCGGAATCGCCGGCTGCGCGGCGCGCTCCAGGCACACCCCGGCGATGGCGCGGCAGTGCACCTCCAGCGCTTCGAGTTTCTCCTTCAGCCACAGCCGCGTGGCCACCAGGATCTGGTCGTTGCGGCTGCGCCCGGTATGCACGCGGCGGCCGGCATCGCCCAGCCGCTCGGTGAGGCGCGCCTCGATGGCGGAGTGGCCATCCTCGTAGCGTTCGTCCAGCACGAAGGCGCCGCTTTTGAAATCCTCGGCCAGCGCGTCCAGCTCACGCTTCAGCGCGGCGACCTCGTCCGCGCTGACCACGCCTATGTTTGCCAGGCCTTCCACATGCGCCTTGCTGGCGGTGATGTCGTGCAGGAAGAATTCGCGGTCCAGCACCACGTCGTCGCCGGCGAGGAAACGCATGATCTTGGCGTCGATCTGGACGCCGGATTTTTGCCAGAGGGGCTGCGTCATCGTGAAAGGTCCCGTAGGAGCGCACCCTGTGCGCGATGGCTTTTATGTCGGGTCGGGGAACGCGTATCGCGCACAAGGTGCGCTCCTACGATTCCAGCGGTATCGCGGTGTATTCGTCCACGCCAAGCGCGTGGTTGATGTTCTGCATCGCCTGGGTGGCCGCGCCCTTCAGCAGGTTGTCCAGCGTGGCCACCACCACCACGCGCTTGCCGTCGGCCGAGAGCGCGAAGCCACCGATCTCGACATGATGCTTGTGGGCGATGCGGCTGACCCATGGTGCCTCGTCCAGCACCGACACCAGCTTCTCGCCGTCGTAGGCGCGATGGAAGCGCGCCAGTACGTCCTCGCGCTTCAGCGGCCGGGCCAGGTACAGGTTGGTGGTGACGGTGAGGCCGCGGAAGTGCGGCGCCACGTGCGGCATGAATTCCACCGGCAGGCCGAGCTGGAAGCTCACTTCCTTCTCGTGGGTGTGGCCGGTGAGTGCGTACGGCATCAGGTTGTCGCGCAGCTTCTCGGGGTCGTTCTTGTCCGAAGGCGTGGTGCCGGCGCCGGAATAGCCGGAAACGCCGAAGCACACCGGCGGCGCGGCGAGCAGGTCCTTCAATGGCGCGATGGAGAGTTCCATCGCGGTGGCGTAGCAGCCCGGATTGCTGATGCGTTTGTCGCCGCGCCACTTGTCGCGGGTGAGCTCGGGCAGGCCGTAGTACCAAGCCTTGTCGAAGCGGTAATCGGCAGAAAGGTCGACCACCAGCGTATCGGGTGCCGCCTCGTCGATGGCTGCCACATAGGGTGCGGCCTTGCCGTTGGGCAGGGCCAGAATCACCACGTCGGCGCGTTTGGCCGCCACGGCGGCGGGGTCGAGGTTCTCGTAGCGCAGCTCGCCCGCGTAGGCGTCGCTGTGCCCGCTCACGCGCTGGCCGTCCAGCTCGCGCGAGGAGACGAAGGCCAGCTCCAGCGCGGGATGCGCCGCGATCAGGCGGATCAGTTCCGCGCCGGTGTGGCCGCGCGCGCCGACGATGCCGATTTTCTTCTTCTGTTGCGTCATTTCAAACTCACCCAATCAACGTCGGCTGCCGTTGCGCGCAGTGCGCCACGCAACGTGCAATGGTGTCGAAATCGCTGTCCAGGCCGTACCAGAACACCTTCCACTTCGGCTGCTTGAGGCAACCGTCGGATTCGGCGTAATAGAAGATGTTGACCTGGTTGTTGTGGCGCGAGCGCCAGAACAACTGCGGATTCTCCTCGCGCATCACCTGCCATACCGCGCGGCCCAGGCCTTCGCCCTGCGCGTCGTCGAGCACGGCGAACTTGTCCAGGTACGGCAGGCCCGGCCCGTCGCCGACCTGTTCCTGCGTGAGGATCATCGCCGCGCGGTAGTTCTCGCTCACGTAGATGCGATACGGCGTGGTGCGCTCGAAGTAATCCGCCACCAGTTCGCGGCCGAAGCTGGATTCGATCAGCGTGCGCATGCGGGCCCGGTCGATGCCATCCCACGACGCGAAGCGCAGCACCTTCTCGCCCCGCCGCACCAGGGTGCCGGAGCCCTTGTGGGTGAACAGTTCCTTGGCCAGCTCGGCCGGCCGCGTGATCGACACCGACGAGGTGAGCGGCAGGTCGGCCAGCAGGTCGGCGATCTGCTCGATCTTCAGCCGCATGCCGCCGTTGATCCACGGCTGTGCCATCAGGTGTTCGTACTCGGTGCTGAGGTTGATCGAGTCGATCACCTTGCCCTGGTCGTCGAGCAGGCCGCCGGTGCCGGTGAGGAAGACGATCTTGTACGGCTGCAGCACCCGCACCAGCTCGTTGGCGGCGACGTCGGCGTTGATGTTGAGGATCTGCCCCTCGTCGGTCTCGCCCAGGCTGGCGATCACCGGAATCGAATTGGCGCGCAGGCCAGCCTCGATCGGCGCGAGGTTGATGCTCGTCACCTTGCCGACCATGCCGAGCGTGTCGCGGTCGAGGTAGCTGGCCATGAACACGCCGGAGGCCACCGAGGTGGCACGCGTGTCCATCGCCTGCAGCGCCTCGACCAGCTTGAGGTTCTGCTGCTGGAACACGCGGCGCACGATGCCCAGCGCCTTCGGCGAGGTGATGCGCAGGCCGTTCATCGTCTTCTTCTCGATGCCTGCGGCGGACAGCTCCTCGTCGAGCTGCGGGCCGGCACCGTGCAACACGATGGGGGTGAGCCCCACCTGCTGCAGGAAGGTGAGCGAGGAAGCGAGGTCCTGTAGTTCGTCGCGCAGCACGGCGCCGCCCACCTTGACCACGGCGAAGCGCTTGGCGTCCACCTCAGAGAAGCGTTTCAGGTACTGCTGGATTTCCTTGGCGCTGCCCATCGCCGAGAGCAGGCGCACGATGGTCTTGCGGGTGTGCTTATGTGTTTCCATGATCATGTTTTCCCGTGCGTTCATCCCTGAACGCTAGAGTCAAAATGCGGTCTTCCATGGCCGCACTTCTCAATGATGTGGTGGATGGTTTCGGCGTAATGCTTGAGCTGGTCGAGCGCCACCCATTCGTCGGCGGTGTGCGCCTGGGCGATGTCGCCGGGGCCATAGACGAAGGCGGTGTAGCCGGCGGCGGAGAACAGCGAGGCCTCGGTCCAGAAATCCACCGCGTTGCCGACCGGGATCTCCAGCTCGTCGGCGAGGTCGCGCGCGGCCAGCCGGCGCGCCTCGGCGGTGGCGGTGTCGCCGGCCGGCAGCGAGGGGCCGCGGAAGGTCTCGGCGAACTCGGCCGGCATGGGCTCGACCAGGCTGTGGAAGCGCTCCAGCAAACCGTCGGGATGCATCGTGGGCAAGGGCCGCATGCCGAAGCGCACCTCGGCGCTGGGCGCGATCATGTTCGCCTTGATCCCACCCTCGATGCGGCCGATGTTGAAGCGCAGGCCGGTAAGGCCACCGAAGCGCTCGTGCGCCTGCGCCGCCACGAAATCCAGCGCTGCGCCGCCCCAGCGCACCGCCTGGTGCAGCGCGCTGTCGCTAGGCTTCTGCTCGCCCGAGGCATGCCCGGCGTGGCCGGCGAAGCGCATCAGCACCGACTGGATGCCGCGGTGGGCCAGCACCGCCTCGCCCTTGGTCGGTTCGGCCACGATCACCGCATCGTAGGCCGGCCTGTGCGCGAGGAAGCCGGCGATGCAGCGCGGATCGTTGGCTTCTTCGTCCGTGGTGAACAGCAGCGCCATATCGCCGTCGCTGGCGTTCGCCACCGCCAACAGCGCCGCGGCGGCGCCCTTGATGTCGCAGGCGCCGAGGCCGATCGCACGGTCTGCCGTCACGCGTAGCGCATGCGGACTGGCTGTCCAGGCAGGCGAATCCGGCACGGTGTCCAGGTGCACGTTGAACAGCAGCTTCGGCTGGCCGCGCACGGCATGCAGGCTCACCGCGCCGGCGCCATGGTCGGTCACCGTGACGTCGAAGCCGGGCAGCTGTGCGCGGATGTAATCGAAGATGCCGCCCGTGCCGATCGCACGCGGCGGGTTGCGCGTGTCGAACGACACCAGCGCCTTCAGGTGTTCCAGGGTGGATGGGAGCAGCGCATTCATGGCGTGCCTGATGCCCTTGTGTAGACGTCCGGATCGAGTTTTTCCATCAAGGTCTGCGGCCGCGCGGGCGTGGCGAAACCGAAGGCGGCATACAGGCCATGTGCGTCGCTGGTGGCCAGGCTGAAGCGGCGCAGGCCCTGCAGTTGGGGGTGCGCCATCACCGCGGCCATCAGCGCCTTGGAATGGCCTTGACCGCGATGCTCCGGCAACACGAACACGTCCGCGAGGTAGCCGAAGGTGGCGCCATCGGTGACCACGCGCGCGAACGCCACCTGGCGCTCATCCAGGTAGCCGCCGAAGCACAGCGAGCCGGCGATGGCCCGCTCCACCGTCGCCCGCGGGATGCTGCGGCTCCAGTAGGCCTCGGTGGAGAGGAAACGGTGGATCAGCCCGACGTCGAGCTGGTCCTTGTCCGTGGTGACATGCAGGGCACGCATGCGGCCTCAGCCCTTGCCCGCAGGGCGATTGACCTCGGCCCACAGCGTGCTGCTCATACCGAACAGCTTGATGAAGCCCTCGGCCTCTTCCACGCCCCAGTCGGCCGACTGCGCGTAGGTGGCGCCCTTGGCGTTGAGGATGTGCTTCGACTCGATGGCCACGGCGTTGACCGTGCCGCCGTTCGTCTCCAGCGTGACTTCGCCGTTGACGGTGGCCTGGCTGGAGGCGAGGAAGGCTTCCAGGTCGGCCTTCAGCGGATCGTGGAAGAAGCCCTCATACACCACCTCCACCCACTTGCGCGCCACCTCGGGCTTGAAGCGGTTCTGCTGCTTGCTCAGCACGGCTTCTTCCAACGCGCGGTGCGCAGTCAGCAGCGAGATCAGGCCAGGTGCCTCGAAGATGATGCGGCCCTTGAGGCCGATGGTGGTGTCGCCGGTGTAGAGGCCGCGGCCCACGCCGTACGGTGCGAACAGCGCGTTGAGCTTTGCCAGCAGCTTGTGGCCGGCGAGCTTCTCGCCGTCCAGCGACACGGCCTCGCCGTTCGCGAAGCCGAGCTTCACGCGCAGGGGGGCCGATGGCCATTCCGCGCGCGGCTTGCACCATGCGCGCGCGCCCTCGCCCGGCGCCTGCCATTTGTCGATCTCGCCGCCGGACATGGTGACGCCGAGCAGGTTCTCGTTGATGGTGTAGGCCTGCTGCTTGGCGCGCACGCCGAAGCCGCGCTCCTCCAGGAACTTCTGCTCATAGGCGCGCGTCTGCGTGTGCTCCTTCTGGATCTCGCGGATCGGCGCCACGATCTCGTAGTCGCCCAGCGACTTCACCGCAAGGTCGAAGCGCACCTGGTCGTTGCCCATGCCGGTGCAGCCGTGCGCGATGGCGCGCGTGCCGAGCTCGGCGGCGCGCTTCAGCGCGGCCTCCACGATCAGGTAGCGATCCGACACCAGCAGCGGGTACTGGCCCTGGTAGCCCTCGCCCGCCCACACGAAGGGCTTCACGAAACCGTCCCAGATCGCCGGGCCGCCGTCCACGGTGATGTGGCTGGCCACGCCCAGTTCCTGCGCACGGTTCTCGATGAAGGTGCGCTCCTCGGCGTCCACACCGCCGGTGTCGGCGAACACGGTGTGCACGGCCCAGCCGCGTTCCTTAAGGTAGGGCACGCAGAAACTGGTGTCGAGGCCGCCGGAGAAGGCGAGGACGATGTCTTTGCTCATGCTTGCGAATCCTGGTCGGGGAAGATGTCAGTCGGAGGAAACGACGATGCGCGGCTCGCAGCGCACCGGGAAATTCACGGAGTTGGCGATGAAGCAGGCGTGGTGCGCGTCGTCATGCGCGGCCAGCGCCTTGTCGGGGTCACTGTCGGCGCGGATGGTGACCACCGGGCGCAGCACGACCTCGGTGAAACGGCCACCGTCGCCTTCGGTGACCATCGTGCCTTCGGCGCTGTCGTCGTAGGCAACGACCACCACGCCGGCCACGGTGGCCATGTGCAGGTAGGACAGCATGTGGCAGGCGGAAAGCGCCGCCACCAGCATGTCTTCCGGGTTGTGCCTGGTGGCGTCGCCGCGGAAGGTGGGATCGGACGAACCGGCGAGGTCCGGCTTGCCGGGTATGCGGATCACATGGTTGCGGCTGTAATTGCGGTAGCCGTCCGTGCCGCTGCCGCGGTTGCCGGTCCATTCCACGTCGACGCGATAACGGTGTGGGTGGCTCACGTGTTCGACTCCTCTTGCCGGGCCATCAGACTGGCCAACTCCGCGTCGCCATCGCCGTCACGGCGGCGCAGGCCGGCGATCACGCCGAGGCGGTTGCGCTCCGGGTGGTTCTGGCTGAGCTTGAACTTGCCCTCGATGCGTTCGATGGCGATCTCGATACCGACGATCGCGTGCAGCATTTTCTCGACGTGATCCGCCGGTGCGTCGCCGACCTGCCAGGGTTGCGGCTCGATGGCCTCGTGGTGGTCGGTGAGGCGCTCCAGCAGGGTGCGCAGCCAAGCCGCGTCCTCGACCACCTTCAGCCGTCCGTGCACGTGCGCCACCGCATAGTTCCAGGTAGGCACCTCGCGATGCGTCTCCTGCTTGGTCGGATACCAGTTCGGGCTGATGTAGCCGTCCGGGCCGCGGAAGATCACCAGCGCCTCGGCGCCATCGAGCCGCGCCAGTTCGTTGCCGCGCGCCACATGGCCGTGCAGCGCGTCGCCCACCCGCTCGAACGGCAGGTGGTTGGCGACCAGGCCGTCCGCCGCGTTCGCCACCACGGTGGCAAACGGACAGTCGCGGATCAGCCCGTGCAGGACGTCGGCACGCGTTTCGGCGAAATGCTTCGGCACGTACATGGGCGGCTCAGCCCTGCCCCGCCAGCGTGGCCATCACCGCCTTCTGCACGTGCAGGCGGTTTTCGGCCTCATCGATGGCGATGCAGTACGGCGCGTCCATCACCGCGTCGGTGGCCTTGACGTTGCGGCGCAGCGGCAGGCAGTGGCTGAACAGGCCATGGTTGGTCAGCGCCATCTTGGCCTCGTCCACGATGAAGTGCTTGTGCGCGTCGCGGATCGGCTTCTCCTGCTCCCACCTGCCGAAGTACGGCAGCGCGCCCCAGCTCTTGGCGTAGACCACGTCGGCGCCGCGGTAGGCCTCCTCGATGTCGTGGCTGACCTTGAGCGAACCGCCGTTCTGCTCGGCGTTCAGGCGGCCGAACTCCATGTAGCGCTCGTCCAGCACGTACTCGGGCGTGGGGCACAGCAGGGTCACGTCCATGCCCATTTTCGTCGCGATCAGCAGCGCCGAGTTGGCCACGGCGGTGTTCAGGGGCTTCGGGTGATAGGTCCAGGTAAGCACGTATTTTTTCTTGCGCAGATCGCCGAGGCGATCCTGCATGGCCAGCGCGTGGGCCAGCTCCTGGCAGGGATGGGTGATCGTCTCCATGTTGATCACCGGCACCGTGGCGTATTGCGCGAACGCCTTGATGACCTTGTCCTGGCGATCCACCGACCAGTCCTGGAACTTCGGGAAGGCGCGCACGCAGATCAGGTCCACGTAACGGCTGAGCACCCGCGCCACCTCGGCGACGTGCTCCTCGGTGTCGCCGTCCATCACCGTACCTACCTCGAATTCGATCGGCCATGCGTCCTTGCCCGGCGCCAGCACCACCGCGTGGCCGCCCAGCTGGAATGCACCCAGCTCGAAGCTGGTGCGGGTGCGCATCGAGGGATTGAAGAACAGCAGCGCCACCGATTTGCCTGCCAGCTGCGTGCCCGCAGGCGAACGCTTGAACGCGGCGGCCTGCTGCAGCAGCGCGTCGATCTCGGCGCGGCTCCAGTCCTGGGTGGTGAGGAAGTGGCGGATGGTCATGAGTTGGATCGCCCTCTGTGAAATCGCTCTTGGTGAATGACCCGGCCGTGGATGGCCGGTTTGCCGTTCGCGGATGGAACCAGAAACAAAAAAACCCGGCTCGATGGCCGGGTTTTTCGTCGATACGTGTACAGCAGCGCGCGACAGCCTACCCGGCCGGATGTTCGTCCAGCGGTCGGCGCGCGCGCGACGTCATGCCAGCAGCCATGCGGGCGCTGGTCAGGACATTGGCGGTATAGACGGCTGTAGACATGGGGGTTCCAGTCGGGCGAGCCGCCATCATGACGGGATTTTCGCTGCCATGCAACATGCCGCTGCGAGCCACGATCTTGCGAGCATCCCTGCTCGCGAAAGTCAAACGGGCGGCCATTCATGGCCGCACTCCTGAACGAAGGCGCCGCCCGGGGGCGGCGCCTTGCCGTCAATCGGCGGGGGTCACGCTCACCCGCACGCGCAGGCGCTCGCCGGGGTCGTAGTTCAAGCGCGATTCGTAGACCTCGCCGCGATAGCGGTATTCAACGTCGTAACCCATGATCTGGCGCTGCTCGCTGACCGCACTGACCTCGCGGCAACGGGTCACGGTCTGCTCGGTCTGGCTCCCGTTGTTCGCCGCCACCTGACCACCGACCGCGCCACCGGCCACGGCGCCTACCGCGGTGCTGAGGGTGCGACCGTTGCCCCGCCCGACCGTGCTGCCCAGCACGCCGCCCACCACGGCGCCCAGGATCGAACCGGCCGTCGTGTTGCCCGGATGCTGCTGGACCACGGTCTGGTCCTGGCATTCCTGGCGCGGCACCTGGGTACGGGTGACGCCATATACCGGATCGACCCGCAAAACGTCGGCCCAGCCGTAATGGGCGTTGTCGTCCTGGCCCGGATTCTGATCCGGATAACGCGCGTCCTGCGCTTGGGCGCCGGCGGCGGCCAAAGCCAGCACCAGCGTGACAAGGAGAAACTTGGGCATCTCGTGGACTCCAGGCGGCATTTCGGGCGCAACTTCGGCGCATGACTGATTGCAGCAAATGGACACTGAATCGCGGCTTAGAATTCCCCGGTGCGACGCCGTGCCGCTGTACCACTTACACCTTGTTAAGATGCGCGGCTGGCCTGCATCCGCCGCCACCCGGACCTCGACGATGCCGATTTCGCTCTACAACAGCCTGTCCCGCCGCAACGAATCGTTCGCTCCGCTCGACCCCGAGCGGGTGACTATGTATGTGTGCGGACCCACCGTGTACAACTACGTACACATCGGCAACGCGCGCGGCCCGGTGGTGTTCGACGTGCTGGCCAAGCTGCTGCGCCGGCACTACCCGAACGTGGTCTACGCCCGCAACATCACCGACGTGGACGACAAGATCAACGCCGCCGCGCTGGAACAGGGCGTGGGCATCGACGCGATCACCGGCAAGTTCACCGCCGCCTACCGCGAGGACATGGCCAAGCTCGGCATCGCGCCGCCCGACGTGGAACCCTGCGCCACCGCGCACATCGGCCCGATCGTCGCGATGATCGAGCGGCTGATCGCCGACGGCCACGCCTACGCGGCGGAAGGGCATGTGCTGTTCGACGTGGGTTCGTTCCCCGCCTACGGCCGGCTCTCCGGCCGCGACACCGAGGAACTGATCGCCGGCGCCCGTGTGGAAGTGGCCCCGTACAAGAAATCGCCTGGCGACTTCGTGCTGTGGAAGCCTTCCACGCCCGAGCTGCCCGGCTGGGACAGCCCGTGGGGCCGCGGCCGGCCCGGCTGGCACATCGAGTGCTCGGCGATGGCCGAGAGGCACCTGGGCGAGACCATCGACATCCACGCCGGCGGCAACGACCTGCTGTTCCCCCACCACGAGAACGAGATCGCCCAATCCACCTGCGCCCACGGTGGCAAGACCTTCGCACGCTGGTGGTTGCACAACGGCATGCTCACCTTCGACGGCCGCAAGATGTCCAAGTCGCTGGGCAACGTGCTGCAGCTGCACGAGATGCTCAAGCACCATCCGGCCGAGGCGCTGCGCCTGCGCCTCATGAGCGGCCACTACCGCCAGCCGCTGGACTGGTCCGACGCCGCGATCGCGCAATCCGTGAACACCCTGGATGGCTGGTACCGCGTGCTGCGCGACCTCGCCGGCGTCGCCGTGGACACCACGCAGCTGCCGGTGCCGGAACCGGTCGAGGCCGCCCTGTGCGACGACCTGAACACGCCGCAGGCGCTGGCCGAACTGGCCGTGCTGGCCGATGCCGCACGCGTGCAAGGCACGCCGGAAGCCAAGGCTGCCCTGCTCGGCGGCGGCGCCCTGCTCGGCCTGCTGCAGCAGGATCCGGAAGCGTGGTTCAAGCAGGCCGGCGGCGACACCGTCGATGCCGCACAGGTGGAGGCGCTGATCGAACAACGCCAGGCCGCCCGCGCCGCCCGCGACTTCGCCCGTGCCGACGCGATCCGCACCGAGCTCGCCGCGATGGGCGTAGCGATCGAGGACGGCCCGCAGGGCACGCGCTGGAGTGTGGTCAAGGCGTGACTGCCATGCCGGAGGCAATCGCGCATCGCCGGCATGCGCGCGATAATGTACACATGAACGACATCGTCACCAGTACCACCAGTAGCGCCGCCGAAGCACAGCGCGAGATCGCCGAGGAGTTCGCCTACTTCAACGAGTGGAGCGAGCGTTACCAGTATCTGATCGACCTCGGCAAGCAGCTGCCGCCGCTCCCGGAGGAATCCAGGACCGAAACCTGGCGCGTGCACGGCTGCCAGTCGATGGTATGGCTGGTGCCCAGCGGCAACGCATCGCGCATGCATTTCGAGGCGGCCAGCGACTCGGCCATCGTCTCGGGCCTGATCGCCTTGGTGCTGCGCGTGTACTCCGATCGCCCGGCCGCCGAAATCGCGGCCACCGAACCGGACTTCATCCAGGCCATCGGCCTGGCCAAGCACCTCTCACCCACTCGTTCGAACGGACTGGCGGCGATGCTGGCGAAGCTGAAGAGCTATGCCGCTGCCGCGGCAAGCAAGGCGTGAGCAAGGGAAACGACGCAGCACCCCGCCTTTCGCTTCGCTCCACGCAAAAGCCCCGCTCGAAGCGGGGCTTTTGTTGAAAAGTCCGGCATGGATGCCGGGCTTGATCTTTGCGCTCACGGAGGAGCGCAGAAATCAATCCCCCATCTGCTTCTGCAGATGCTCGCGGCGCTCCTGCGCATCCAGCGACAGCGTGGCGATGGGACGCGCGTCGAGGCGTTCGACGCCGATCTCCTCGTCGGTCTCCTCGCAATAGCCGTAGCTGCCTTCCTCGATCCGGCGCAGCGCCTTGTCGATCTTGGAGATCAGCTTGCGGTAGCGGTCGCGGGTACGCAGTTCCAGCGAGTTCTCGGTTTCGCGGGTGGCGCGCTCGGCCTCGTCGCCGACGTCGCGCACCTCGTCGCGCAGGTTGTCCATCGTCTGGCGCGACTCTTCGACCAGCTGGTCGCGCCAGTCGCGCAGCTTGTTGCGGAAATAGGCCAGATGCATCGGGTTCATGTACTCCTCCTTGCTGGAGGGACGGTAACCCTTGGGCAATGCGATCTGGGTAGTGGCGGGCAAGGCGTAGCGCCCGTCTTCGCGGGTGACGCCGTTGTCGAGGATCTTTGCAGCCTGTTTATTCATTGAGGACGATGCGTTTTTCGGTGGCTTGTGGGATGCGTGAGCCGTGGTTTCCGCGGTACGCGGCAGCACCATGGCCGTGGCGCTCGCCACCTTGCCCTTGAGCGGCGGGGCAGCGGGCGGGGATGGTTTCTTCTCGACAGGCGCCGCCTTGACCGGCACGACTGCCGGCCGGGAAACGGCCGGTTTGCTGTTGACCGGCTTGACGACGGCCATCGGTTTGGCGGCAGCCTTCTTGGCCGCCGGCTTCGCGACCGGCTTCGGCGCGGGCTTGGCAGCCGCCTTGCGCGTAGCGACCGGCTTGGCCGCCGGCTTCTTCGCTACCGGCTTGGCCACCTTTTTTGCTGCCGGCTTCGCGACCTTCTTCGCGACCGGCTTGTGCGCCGGCGCCGGTTTCTTTGCCGGGACTTTCTTCGCCACGGGCTTCTTTGCCACCGGCTTTTTCACGGCAGGCTTGACCGCCTTCTTTGCGGCAACCTTCTTTGCGGGCACCTTCACGGAGGCCTTCGATGCCCGCGCGCCGGCGGCTTTCGCCTTGGCGGGCGCGGTATCACGGGTCCGGGTCGGTGTTTTCCCTTTCGAAGCCTTGGCGGTGGTCGAACTGCGCGTGGTTTTCGCCATATTCCTTCACCATTTTTGGTCTTGGCGGCCGGGTGTTATAGCCCATGTACCCTACACCAGCAAGACGGTTTCCGGGATACTTGCAACACTACCGGCGACAAGTTGTTCCGGCAACGTGAATGTCCTGACCCGATTCCTACTGTTCCTGCTGCGCCTTTACAAACGCTGGCTCAGCCCCCTCTTGGGACAGCGCTGTCGTTTCTACCCCAGTTGCTCAGATTATGCACGGGTCGCGGTCACCCGCTTCGGCCCCTGGCGCGGCTGCCTGCTCACCGCCTGGCGCCTGCTGCGCTGCCAGCCGCTGTGCGAGGGCGGCGAAGATCCTGTGCCCGAGCACTTCCATTTCCGGCCTTGCCGCTCGCACGGGGATACGCATACCCGCTGACGGATCGGGAGGAGTTTCCCTTTCCGCAGGCACGGCACGGGCAATGGGAAATCAGGCGCCGAAGCCGCCGGGTACGCCCTTGCTGGCGTAGGCGACCGCATCGTGCGGATGCAGGCTTTCCTGGTGCTCTACGCGCACATGGAAATCGGCGAGGCGCTCGTCGGCATCCAGTGCGAGCTGGATGCGCCGCGCGGCGTCCTCACAGAACATCAGGTTACCGCCGTTGGCGAGCGCGAAAGCCTGTTCGTCCTCGCGCTTGACCGCGGTCTGCACCGGCGTGCCCAGCGCGTGTTCCACGCGATCGAGGCTATCGATGAGGTCGAACGGCACGCCTTCCTTCAGGCGCACGAGCAGCCGCGCCACGCTGCGTTGCGCGTGCGGGGTGGCGACAATGCCGCGCTCGCTGCCCAGCCAGGACAGCACGGCGGCACGGTCGACGGGTTGCGCCGCATCGAAGTCCTTGGCGAACTGCTCCTGGATCAACTGGCGCGACAAGGCGGCCGAGGCGGGACAGGTGGAGGAATAGACCACCTCGGTGCCCAGCTCCAGCCGGAAGCCGTCCGGGCCGAGGCTGGCCTCGACCGACACAGGGTAGCTGCGCCAGCCACTGTGGCCGCTGCGCAGGGCGTTGCGGCGCACCAGTGCGTCGAAGCGGATGCTGAGGCGGGCACGGTCGGACAGGCCGGCATGCGATTCGAGGAAGGCGCGCAACAGGTTTTCCAGCATCGCCGCGCTCAGCGGCTGAGTGCCGAGATGGTGATCGACCAGCAGGTACAGGCGCGACATGTGGATGCCGCGTTTGTCCGGGTGCACCAGATTGACGAAGGCACCGACCTGCGCGTTGGCACGCTGCACCTCGCCGTCGCCGGCATCGAAGCGCACCGGCACCTCGATGCCGTCCATGCCCACCCAGTCTAGCGCACCACGCAGATGCGGCTGCGCCTGGGCGGCGACATCGGGCATCAGACGGGCGGTGTTTTCGTGGCTATGCATGGGGTGTTCTCGTGAAGCGCAGCGGCATTGCCGCCCTCGAAGCCGTCTATTTTGGGCCAGCCTGCCGCATTGCAACAGCCGACGGCGAGGAAACGCTGCGTTCAGCCCGCCTCGCCGGCACGCCAACGGCGCGCCACCTGCCAGGCGGCGAAGGTCGCGCCGAAGCCGCCCTGTCCGCCCTTCTGCAGCACCTCCAGCGGATCACCCGTGCGACGGGCGCGGCGCAGCAGGCGTTCGGACTCGCGCGATTCGAGCGCACGGAACACGCTGAGCGGCCCGGGCAGGCGCGCCGACTCGCGCCAGGCCGACTGCAGGTCGGCAAGCTGCGCCTTGACTGCTTCGTCGCGTGCTGAGCTGCGCCGACGCAGGGCGTCGCGGGCAAGGCTGTAGCGGGCCAGCCGAGCCATCGGCAGCGGCAGGCGATCGCGTTCGGCGTCGTCCTCCAGCCGGCGCAGTGCGTGCAGCAGGTGGCTGAGCACGGCCACGCGCGCGGCCCGTTCCGGCGCCGCTGCGCTGCCATACCACCATGCAGTTTCCAGCGTCGCCAGCGCACCGTGCAGTCGTCCGGCGGCGGCAACCTGGGCGGAAAAATCCGCAGCCGTACCCTCTTCCAGCTGCTCCATCGCGGCCAGTACCGGGGCCAGCCAGCGCTCGGCGGGGATGGCGTGGGCGCGTTCGTCGTCGAACAGCACCTGGGTCAGCGGGTGCCGGCCGCCACTGGCGGTGGCGCCGGACAGTTCCTCGGCCCACCAGTTGAGCTTGCCCAGCGCCACCTGCGGCTCGCGGATGCCGTAGGCCGCGGACAGCAGCTCCTGTTCCAGCGCGGCCAGCGCGATGTGACCCGGATACTTCGCCGGATCGACGAAGGCCAGCGCCACGCGCTGTGCCGGCTGTACCGACAGCCATTTGTCGACGTAGCTTTGCAGCGCGTCGTGCAGGGTCGGCACACCGCTCACGCGGTCACCGCCAGGCCGAGCATCGCGGCGAGCTGACGCGGGTGGTCGAGCACGGCGTCGGCCCCCCAACGGTCCGGGTCGCCGCCGTCGAGGTAGCCCCAGCGCACCGCCACGGTGTACAGGCCAGCGGCCCGGCCGGCCTGCACATCGCGCGCGTCGTCGCCCACGAACAGGCAGCGCGACGGCTCGACCTTCGCGTGCTCGCAGGCCAGCCTCACCGGCGCGGGATCGGGCTTCTTCACCGGCAGCGTGTCGCCACAGACCACCGCACTGGCACGCAGGTCCCAGTCGATGCGCTTGATCAGTTCCTCGGTGAGGAAGGCCGGCTTGTTGGTGACGATGCCCCAGGCCAAGCCTTCGACCTCGATCGCGGCCAGCAGCGGCTCGATGCCGTCGAACGGGCGCGTGTGCTGCGCCATGATCTCGGCGTAGATGGCCAGGTAGCGAGGCATGCGCCGGAGCAGAGCCGCATCGTCTTCAGGAAAGGCGCAGCGCAGGATCGCGCGGCCGCCGCGCGACACTACCTCGCGTACCACCTCGTAGGGTGGCACCGTCGCGCCCACCTCGCCGCAGTAGATCCGCAGCGCGGCATACAGATCGGTAGCGCTGTCGAGCAGGGTGCCGTCGAGATCGAACAGCACCGCCTGCACGCCGACGGGCAACGGCTTCATGCGGGCTTCCCCGCGCACAACAGATAATTCACCGCGGTGATACGGCTCAACCAGGCCTTGCGGGTGATCGGGTTGTAGCCGAGGCCGGACACGTCTTCGAGCTCCAGCCCCGCGTGGCGCAGCAGGCGGCCCAGCTCGGACGGCTTGAGGAACTGCGCGTAGTGGTGCGTGCCCCGCGGCAGCATGCAGGTAATGTATTCGGCGCCGAGAATGGCCGCGCCGAACGCCGCTGGCGTACGGTTTAGCGTGGACATGAACAGGCGGCCGCCAGGCCTGAGCATCGCCGCCAGGTCGCGCACCAGTGCGGCCGGATCGGGCACGTGCTCGATCAGCTCCATGCAGCACACCGCGTCGAACGCTTCCGGTTCGGCCGCGGCCAGCTCGGCCGAGGACTGCTTGCGGTAGTCCACCTTGAGGCCCGATTCGTGCAGGTGCAGGCGCGCGATCTCGATTACCTTGAGGCCCAGGTCGATGCCGGTGACCTGGGCGCCCGCGCGTGCCAGCGCCTCGCTGAGCAGGCCGCCGCCGCAGCCCACATCGGCCACCTTCTTCCCGCGCAGGTCCACGCGTGCGGCGACGTAGTCGGCACGCACGGGATTGAGATCGTGCAGCGGGCGCGACTCGCCATCGGGGTCCCACCAGCGTGCGGCCAGCTGGTCGAAGCGGGCGATCTCAGCGGGGCTGACGTTGGCGGCTGTCATGTTCGGGTCCACAGTGAGCACATGAGTCTATTGAAAAGTGCGGCCAAGAATGGCCGCTTTGTGAACTTCGCACTCGTGGACGAGCGCAAAAGCTAAACCGCCTGCCATTCGTGCACTGTGATGTCCCAGCCGCCGCTGGTGTGACAAGGATCGCGGTGGGCGATCGCCCGCGCCTCGTCGGACGATGCGGCACGCAGCAGGTAGGCACCGCCGCTCTTGTCGCCGAACGGCCCGGACAATTCGTTGCGGCCCTGTGCGCGCAGGGTTTCGAGGAATTCGCGATGCAGCGGAACGACTGCCGGATCGAAAGACGGGCGGCGCATGACGAGGACGAGGTAGCGGTTCATGTTCAATGTGCCGCGATGCGTTCGCGCCAGGCGCGCGTGCGGGCGAGGACGGCGTCCACGTCCATGTCCACCAGCACGCGTGCAGCCAGCTTGCGGCGGCCGGCGACCCACACGTCGCTGACCTGGTGGCGACCGGTGGCGTAGGCCAGTTGCGAGGCCACGTGATACAGCGGCTGAGTTTCCATATCCGACAGGCGCACCGCGGCAAGGTCGGCCTGTTTGCCTGCCTCGATCGAGCCGATCTTCGCGTCCAGGCCCATCGCCTTCGCGCTGCCCAGCGTGGCCGCGCGCAGCGCGCTGGCGGCGTCGAACGCGGCGGCGTCCTGCGCCACCGCCTTGGCCAGCAGGGCGGCGGTGCGCAGCTCGCCGAACATGTCGAGATCGTTGTTCGACGCGCAGCCGTCGGTGCCGATGGCCAGGTTCACGCCGGCTTTGCGCAGCTTCTCCGCGGGACAGAACCCGGAAGCGAGCTTGAGGTTGGATTCGGGACAATGCACCACCGACACGCCCGCCTCGGCGCAGGCAGCGATTTCGCCGTCGGTGAGCTGGGTCATGTGCACCGCGATCAGGCGGTCGTTGACCAGGCCCAGCTTCTGCAGGCGCTGGAACGGACGCAGGCCACTCTTCTGCTTCTCTTCCTCGACCTCGTGCGCGGTCTCGTGCAGGTGCAGGTGCACCGGAATGTCGAGCTGGTCCGCCAGCACGCGGATGCGCGCGAAACTCTCATCGGAGACGGTGTACGGCGCATGCGGCGCGAACGCAGTGCTGACCAGTGCATCGTTGCGGAAGCCGTCGTGCACTTCGCCCGCGCGCTCGAAGTACTCGTCCTGCGACTTCGCCCACGCGGTGGGGAACTCGATCACCGGCAGGCCCACCACGGCGCGGAAGCCCAGCTTGCGGTAGGTGGCGCCGATGGCGTCGGGGAAGAAGTAGTTCTCGTTGGCGCAGGTGGTGCCGCCGCGCAGCATCTCGGCCACCGCCAGCTCCACACCGTCGCGCACGAACTCCGGACCGATCACCTTCGCCTCGGCCGGCCAGATGTGCTGCTGCAGCCAGACCATCAGCGGCAGGTCGTCGGCCAAGCCGCGCAGCAGGGTCATCGGGTTGTGCGTGTGGGCGTTGACCAGGCCGGGGATCAATGCGTGCTCCGGCAGGCGCACGGTTTCGCGCGGAGCATAGGTCGCGCGCGCCGCAGCGACCGGCAGCAGTGCGACGATGCGGTCGCCATCGATCGCCACCGCGTGGTCCTCCAGCACCACGCCGTGCGGCTCCACCGGGACCACCCAGCGGGCTTCTATGAGGAGGTCGATGGGTTGGGGCTGCGTGTCGCTCATGAAAGCTCCATCAAGCGGATAAGCGAAGGGCGGCCCACCTTGCGGCGCCGCCCTCCAAGCTCGTCATTCCGGCGCAGGCCGGAATCCAGTGACTTTCATGTGGTCGTGCGATAAAGCTTTGCGTGCTTCGCACGAGTACTTCACTGGATCCCGGCTTTCGCCGGGATGACGAACCGGCACAGGCGCGGGCGCAGCCCGCGCGCCGGTTCGTCACTTGCCGACGCGGCTGACGTATTCGCCGGTACGGGTGTCGACCTTGATCGTCTCGTCCTGGCCCACGAACAGCGGCACGCGCACCACGGCGCCGGTTTCCAGCGTGGCCGGCTTGCCGCCGCCGCCGGAGGTGTCGCCGCGCACGCCGGGGTCGGTCTCGGTGATCTTCAGCTCCACGAAGTTCGGCGGCTGCACCGCGATGATCTCGCCGTTGAACAGCGTGACCACGCACTCCTCCTCGCCCTTCAGCCACTTCGCCGCGTCGCCCATGCCGGCCTTGCTGGCCTGGTGCTGCTCGAAGTTTTCCTGATGCATGAAGTGCCAGAACTCGCCGTCGGAGTACAGGTACTGCATGTCGGTGTCGGTGACGTCGGCGACTTCGAAGGAATCGCTGGACTTCATCGTCTGCTCGGTGGTGCGGCCGGTCTTCAGGTTGCGGATGAAGATACGGGTGAACGCCTGACCCTTGCCGGGCTTGATGAACTCGGCTTCGGTGATGATCCACGGATCGTTGTTGTGAAGGATCTTCATGCCCTTCTTGACGTCGTTGAGACCAGCGGTGGCCATGCGGTGAACTCCAGGAGGTGAAAGGTCGGGGTCCGAACGCCCCCCGCGCCGCCCGGGCGGCTAGAATGGACGGTTCGAGGGTCCGGTACGGCCCGGACAAGGCTACACATGATAACCGCAAGCCCCGGCGCACGCATTACACCCGCCCCCGGCGCGCCGGCCGCTGACTGGCGGCAGCTGTGGCGTGAGGCCATCACCGACTCGACCGAGCTGCTCGCCCGGCTTGGCCTGTCGCGGCTCGCCGAGAACCTGCCGCCAGCGGACGCCGGCTTCGCCCTGCGCGTGCCGCACGGCTTCTCTGCCCGGATGCGCCACGGCGATCCGCGCGACCCCTTGCTGCTGCAGGTGCTGCCGCAGCTGGCCGAGCTGGACGTGGTGCCCGGTTTCGTTGCCGATGCGGTGGGCGACCTGGCTGCCCGCGAGGCGCAAGGCGTGCTGCACAAGTACCACGGCCGCGCCCTGCTGATCGCCAGCGGCAGCTGCGCGATCAACTGCCGCTACTGCTTCCGCCGGCACTTCCCCTATGGCGACGAAATGGCCGCCGCCGGCCAGTGGCGGCAGGCGCTGGAACATCTGCGTCAGGACGCGTCGATCAGCGAGCTGATCCTGTCCGGCGGCGATCCGCTGGCGCTGTCCACCTCCAAGCTGGAGGAGCTGTCGCGCGGCCTCGCCGACATCCCGCACGTCACCCGCCTGCGTATCCACACCCGCCTGCCGGTGGTGCTGCCCGAGCGCATCGACGACGCCTTCACCGCCTGGCTGGAAGCCTTGCCGCTGCAAAAGGTGGTGGTGCTGCACGCGAACCACGCGAACGAGTTCGACGCCGGCGTGGATGCCGCCTGCGCGCGCCTGCGCGCGGCGGGCGCCACGTTGCTGAACCAGTCGGTGCTGCTGCGCGGCGTCAACGACGACGCCGAGGTGTTGGCCGCACTGTCCGAGCGCCTGTTCGCCGCCGGCGTACTGCCCTACTACCTGCACCAGCTCGATCGTGTTCAGGGTACCGCGCACTTCGAGGTGGACGACGCCCGCGCGCTGGTGCTCGTGGATGCGATCCGCGCCCGCCTGCCCGGCTATCTGGTGCCGAAGCTGGTGCGCGAGGTGGGCGGTGAGCCGTCCAAACGGCCGTTGTAAACCGGAGACTTGTCACGTCCGCTCCGCCATTCGCTGGCAGTTCCGCCCTCAATCCGTTACAACCGACCCTGTGGATCGTCTCGCCAGGAAGGCGATCGGCCCTCATAGCTTTCCGCTACACCGGCAGCCCATGAAAAAAGACTTCGTCATCAGGATTCTCTTCATTGAGCACTCGGTCGAAGAGGCGGAGCAGATCATCAGTCTGCTGCGCAACACCGGCATCGCGGTGCGGCCGGCGCGCGCCACCACCGGGGACCAGGTGCAGGCCGCGCTGAACGAGCTGGAACCGGACCTGGTGATGTTCGACCCCGCCAACGGCGCCATCACCCTGCCCGAAGTGATACGCATGCTGGATGCCCTGGGCAGCGACTACTCCCTGCTCGGCCTGGTCGGCTCGGTGGACAACCGGCAGGTGGCGGAGCTGTTCGAGCAGGGCGTGCACGGCGTCGCCGCGCGCAGCACGCCGGGCCAGCTGCTGGCCGTGCTGCGGCGCGAGTTCGAGGCCTTGCAGACCCGGCGCCAGTTGCGCCGGCTGGAGGCTACGCAACGCGAGCTGGAACGCCGCTGCGACGCCCTGCTCGACTCTTCCCGCGACGCCATCACCTACGTGCACGAAGGCGTGCACGTACGCGCCAACCAGGCCTACCTGGAGACCTTCGGCCACGACAGCTTCGACGACCTGCTCGGCATGCCGATCCTCGACATGATCGATGCCGCCAACGTCGAAGAATTCAAGAACCTGTTGCGCGGCCACGCCCGCCAGGAAAAGCTGCCGAACCAGGTCAGCCTGCGCGCCCGCCGCGCCGATGGCAGCCCGTTCGACGCCACCGTGGAATTCGCCCCGGCCATGTTCGAGGGCGAACCTTGCCTGCAGATCGTGTTCCGCCGCCAGGTGGTCGACCCGGCCATGCTCGAGCAGCTGCAGCGCGACCCGGTCACCGGCCTGTACAACCGCGCGCACATGCTGGAGAGCATCGACCACGCCGTGATCGACGCCGCCAAGGGCAGGAAAGGGCAATCGCTTCTGCTTGTCGAGCCGGACAACTGGACGGCGCTGGTGAACAGCATCGGCCTGGCCAAGGCCGACGAACTGCTGGCCGGCTTCTCCGACCGCGTCCGCATACTGCTCGGCGTCGACGACGTCGCCGGCATGCTGGCCGAGCACACGCTGGGCGTGATCCTCGACTCCCGTCCGGACGAGGCGATCAGGGAATGGATCGCCAAGCTGCAACACAGCATCGGCAGCGAGATCTTCGACGCCGGATCGCGCTCGATCACGGTCACCGCCAGCGTCGGCGGCAGCCTGCTCGGCGAGAAGAACGCCAACACCGAGCTGCTGCTCAACCAGGCCAGCCAGGCCCTGCGCACGGCGCAGAGCCTGGGCAGCAACCAGGTCGAGCTGCACGACCCCGCCGCACGCGAAAAGGCCGACGAGGAGCGCGAACGCTACTGGCTGGATCTGCTGCGCAAGGCGCTCGAGGGCGAGGGTCTGATGCTCTACCACCAGCAGACCATCAGCCTGCAGGACGCCGAGGGCGACTATTCGGAAATCCTGCTGCGCATGAACGGCCCGCAGGGCGAAGTGCTGCCAGGCTTCTTTATGCCGATCGCCGAAAAGCACGGCCTCACCGGCGCGGTCGACCGCTGGGTGCTCGACCAGACGATCCATGCGCTGCAGCGGCGCGAAGGCCTGGGCCAGCCGACCACGTTCTTCGTCAAGCTCACGGCCGCCTCGCTGCAGGACGACTCACTGCTGAAGTGGCTGGGCGAACGTCTCAGGCAGGCCGGGCTCAAGCGCGGCCGGCTGGTGCTGGAGATGACCGAGAGCAAGGTGATGACCCTGCTGCGTCCCGCGCAGGAGTTCGTCACGTCATGGAAGAAGCTCGGCGGCCGTTTCGCGCTGGAGCAGTTCGGCTCGGGCCTCAACTCGTTCCAGCTGCTCACCCACATCGACGCGGACTACCTCAAGATCGACCGCAGCTACATGGCCGACCTGCCGCAACATCCCGAGAACCAGAAGAAGGTGGCCGAACTCTGCCAGCAGGCGCACTCGCTGAAGAAGCAGACCATCGCCGAATGGGTCGAGGACGCCACCAGCACCTCGCTGCTGTTCGCCGCCGGCGTGGACTTCGTGCAGGGCAACTTCCTGCAGGTGCCGCAGCGGCTGGATTGACCGCTTTCGGCATTGCCCCGGCGATGGCCCGCAAGGCGATCGCAAAAACGACGATCGCAAAAAAACCCGCGGGGCGACCCGCGGGTTTCTTGTCTGCTGCGACAGAAGCGCTCGCGCTTACTCGGCGCTGGCGGCCTTCTTGTTCGCGGCCTTGATCGCGGCGGCGGCGGCGACGTCTTCCTTGATGCGGGCAGCCTTGCCTTCCAGGCCGCGCAGGTAGTACAGCTTGGCGCCACGCACCTTGCCCTTGCGCTTCACTTCGACCGAATCGATCGCCGGGCTGTGCGCCTGGAACACGCGCTCCACACCGGTACCGTGGGAAATCTTGCGCACCGTGAAGGCCGAATGCAGGCCACGGTTGCGCTTGGCGATGACGATGCCCTCGAAAGCCTGCACGCGCTCGCGATTGCCTTCCTTCACCTTGACGTTGACCACCACGGTGTCGCCGGCGCCGAACTCCGGCAAGGGACGGGTGATCTGCTCGGCTTCGAACTGCTGGATGATCTTGTTCATGGCGACCTCGGTGGTTTGCGGCGTTCCTTGCCGCGGTAGTTCTGGCAGCGGCATTCCGTAGCCGCAATTGTCATTGGTTAATTGCGATCGTCCTGACCGCGAAGATCAAACAGCGGCCATCCGTGTCCGCACTCTTCAACTTCCACCCGTCGCACGGTATTCGCGACGGAATTCTTCCAGCAGCGCGCGGGATTCCGCATCCAGCTCGCGTTGCGCCAACAGCTCCGGGCGTCGCAGCCAGGTCCGGCCCAGCGCCTGCTTCAGGCGCCAGCGGCGAATCGCCGCGTGGTCGCCGGAGAGCAGCACCGCCGGCACCTCGCCGTAGGCGTCCCGCACCGGCTTCGCGTAGTGCGGGCAATCCAGCAGGCCGTTCGAGAACGAATCCTGCTCGGCGGACTGCGCGTCGTTCAACGCGCCGTCCTGCAACCTGCCCACCGCGTCGATGACCACTGCGGCACCCAGTTCGCCGCCGGACAGCACATAGTCGCCGATGGAAAGCTCCTCGTCGACCTCGTGCGCCAGCAGGCGTTCGTCCACGCCTTCGTAACGCCCGCAGAGCAAGGCGATGCGCGGCAGCTTGGCCAGCGCTTCCACCCTGCCCTGCGTCAGCCGCGCTCCCTGCGGACTGAGGTAAATCACGTGCGCCGGTTCCGGCGCGGCCTCGCGCATGGCCTTGAGGGCCGCCCGCAAGGGCTCGATCAGCATCACCATCCCGGGCCCGCCGCCGCAGGTGCGGCCGTCCACGGTACGGTAGTTGTCGGTGGCGTAGTCGCGCGGGTTCCAGGTTTCCACCTGCAGCAACTCGCGCTGCTGCGCGCGCCCCACCACACCGACGGCGGCGCACTGGCGCAGGAAGTCGGGAAACAGCGTGACGACGTCGATGCGCATGGACCTCAAACTCCAGCTTTCAGAATTCGGGGTCCCAGTCCACCACCATGCGCCCGCCGGACAAGTCCACCGAGCGCACGTAACTGCCCTGGATGAAGGGGATCAGCCGCTCGCGCGCGCCGTCCCGCACCACCACCACGTCGTTGGCCCCGGTGGCGAACAGGTGGCTGACCCGTCCGAGTGCCGTGCCTTCGGTGGTGACGACCTCGAGACCTTCGAGGTCGACCCAGTAATACTCGTCCTTGCCGGGAGGCGGCAGCTGCTCGCGGGCGACATGGATGTCGCTGCCGACGAGGGCGGCTGCCGTGTCGCGGTCGTCCACGCCGGGCAGATGGGCCACCAGGCCCTTGCCCTGCGGGCGCCCTTGCGCTCCCGCGATCTCCGTGACCACATCCGGCGCTGTCGCCAGCAGCCAGGGGTGGTAATCGAAGATCTTCGTGCGCGGCTCGGTCCAGGATTCGATCTTGACCCAGCCCTGCACGCCGTACAGCCCGACGATGCGCCCTACCAGGACGCGCCTGCCAGCTGCAGCACTACCCATCAGAGCCGGCTCAGGCCGCCTGCTGCTTGCCGGCTTCCTTGACCAGGGCGGCAACCTTGTCGCTCAGCTGGGCGCCCTTGCCCACCCACTCCTTGACGCGCTCGACGTTCAACTCGAGGCGCTTGTCCTTGCCCGAAGCCACCGGGTTGTAATAGCCGATGTTCTCGATGTTGCGGCCATCGCGCTTGTTGCGCTGATCGGTGACCACGACGTGGTAGAACGGACGGCCCTTGGCGCCACCGCGCGAAAGACGAATCTTGACCATGATGAAAGCTCCAGAGATGCCGGAATCGCCGGCCGCACGCACGAATCCGTGCGCGGTAAACGCGGCATTTTAGGGAGTTGCGGTTGAAAAAGGAAGAGGTGGCGCGGTTCCGGCGTGAGTACCGGCGCCAATCCGCCTGAAAAGCCGAAGCCTTGCCTGACTGCCCGGGAAGGGCTTTCCTGCTCTTCCCGGGCTCGCCGGCCGTGGCTCCGTGTATTCGCGTCAGCGCGGCGGCAGTCCGCCCATGCCGCCCATGCCCTTCAGCGCCCCGCTCATCTGCCGCAGCAGGCCCTTGCCGCCGCCGCGGGAGAGCTTGGACATCATCTTCTCCATCTGCATGTACTGCTTGAGCAGGCGGTTGACGTCGGCGGGCTGGGTGCCCGAGCCCTTCGCCACGCGGGCGCGGCGGGAGCCGTTCAGCAGATCGGGATGGCGGCGCTCCTTGGCCGTCATCGAGCCGATGATCGCCACCAGGCGCTTGATCTCGCCGTCGTTGACCTTGGACTTCACACTGTCGGGAAGGCTGGAAACGCCGGGCAGCTTGTCCATCAGGCCGGCCAGGCCGCCCATGTTGTTCATCTGCTCCAGCTGGTCGCGCATGTCGTTCAGGTCGAAACGCTTGCCCTTCATCACCTTCTGGGCCAGCTTCTGCGCCTTCTCGTGGTCGACCTTGCGCTCGACTTCCTCGACCAGCGACAGCACGTCGCCCATGCCGAGGATGCGCTGCGCCACGCGGTCGGGGTGGAAGGGCTCCAGCGCGTCGGTCTTCTCGCCGGCGCCGAGGAACTTGATCGGCCGGCCGGTGATGTAGCGCACCGACAGTGCCGCACCGCCACGGGCGTCGCCGTCGGTCTTGGTGAGCACCACGCCGGTGAGCGGCAGCGCATCGGCGAAGGCCTTGGCGGTGGTGGCCGCGTCCTGGCCCGTCATCGAGTCGACCACGAACAAGGTCTCGACCGGGGTGATTGCGGCGTGCAGCGCCTTGATCTCGGCCATCATCGCCTCGTCCACGTGCAGGCGGCCGGCGGTGTCGACCAGCAGCACGTCGACCACTTCGCGACGGGCGGCGGCAATCGCATCCTTCGCGATCTGCACCGGATCCTGCCCAGCGGCGGAGGGGAAGAACTTCACGCCCACCTGCTCGGCCAGCGTGCGCAACTGCTCAATGGCGGCCGGACGGTAGACGTCGCAGCTCACCACCATCACCTTTTTCTTCTTGCGCTCGCTGAGCAGGCGCGCCAGCTTGGCCACCGTGGTGGTCTTGCCCGCGCCCTGCAGGCCGGCCATCAGCACTACCGCCGGCGGCGTGACGGCGAGGTTCAGTTCGCTGTTGGCCGTGCCCATCACGGCGGTCAGTTCGTCGCTGACCACCTTCACCAGCGCCTGGCCCGGCGACAGGCTCTTCAGCACGTCCTGGCCCACCGCGCGCACCTTGACGCGCTGGATAAGCGCCTGCACCACCGGCAGCGCCACGTCGGCCTCCAGCAGTGCGATGCGCACCTCGCGCAAGGCTTCGCGGATGTTTTCCTCGGTCAGCCGGCCGCGGCCGCGCAGGCGGTTGACGGTGGCGGAAAGGCGTTGGCTGAGCGATTCGAACATGGGCGCGATATCGGAATACGGAACGCTTGAGTATAGCCGAGGCCGCCTGGCGCCTGTTCGAACAGGCTCCCCGGCTCAGCGCGGAGACTGCGCCTTCACCCACGCCGCGATGTCGCCGATCACCTGCGCATCCACGTGAGCCGGCGCCTTGTAATCGGCCAGAGTCCCCGTCTTGCCCGCGGGCATGAACAGATGGCTGAGGCCGGGATACAGGCGAAACGCCGTGTGCGGCCGGCCGGCCAGCTCTCGCTGCCAGCGCGCGAAATCCAGCGTGGGCGACACCTGGAAATCGCCGGCACCTTGCAGGACCAGCATGGGCTGCGTTGTCGCTTTCGCATCGGCCACCGCATCGACCCGCGACCAGCTCAGCCAGTAACCCTGCGGCGCACCAACAAAATCGCCCTCCGGTATCGGCTTTCCGGCTCCGACTAGGGCCAGCGACTGCCGCTCCTTCGCGTAAACCTGCTCGGCCCGCGCAATAACCGCGGAAGAAGCCCCCTTCCTGGCCATCTGCTCGCGCACCTGCTGCTCCAACACATCGAAGATGTTCCGCGCCGGCGCCGCCATCAGCACCAGCCCGGCCAGTTGCGGGTCGCGTCGCCCGATGCGCGGCGCCATCATCGCGCCCAGACTGTGGCCAAGCACAAACACGCGCTTCGGATCGACCACTTTCTGCAGCGCCAGCAGATGGGCCGCGGCCACAGCATCATCCGTGACCTCCGCATCGATCACTATGCCCGAGCCCCCAGGATGGTCGAAGGTACGCTTGTCGTAACGCAAGGTGGCGATACCGGCACGCGCCAACCCCTCGGCGATATCACGGAACGGCTTGTTCGGGCCAATCGTCTCGTCCATGTCCTGGGGTCCGGAGCCGGCCACGAGCACCACCGCGGGAAAAGGCCCGCTCCCCGCCGGAAGGGTCAGCGCCCCGCGCAGCGGGCCAACCGGGGTTGGCACGTCCAGCGCTGACACACGCACGCCATCGGCCTCGACATGCGCCCGCACTACCGCGGAAGCAAGCAGATGGGCAGGCACGAACTCGTAAGTGGCAATCCTGTCCTGCGCATCGCAGGCCGCCACGAAGCCAAGCTGCCCGCTGGCGAAGTCCACCGTGGTGGCCACGACGGGCCAGTCGGCGAGGACTTTCCGCTGCAGCGCGCCGTGCGACCGATAGGCGCCCCGCATGCCCTGCAACTGCTCCCAGACTTGTGCAAGCCTGGCGGCATCCAGCTTGCTCGCGACGGCATCGTCGAAGTCCTTGCGCGCACCGGCGTAGTTGCCATGCGTCAGGGCATCCAGCGACGCGGCCGCATGGGCCACGCAGGCCGCCGTAGTTGCATCGGCAGCGCGAACGGCCGGGGCGGACAGGACCGTCGCGGCCAACAGAACGTACATGAATTTCATCACGGATCTCCTTCCGACGAATGACGCCCCTCGAGGCGTCGATAGATGAAGTACGAATAGGCGACTGGAATTAGGCAGGCGGACAGCACCACACCCAGCAGCAGACGCATCGCATGAAATGGCGCGGCGATCACCATCACCACGCCAGCCAGCACGAATAACCAGCCGGCTAGCCGGTGCGTGCGCTCCCACACCGCTTCGCTGGCCAGCGTCCACGGCGTGCGGATGCCTGCGAAGAAGTTGCGACGCAACTTGCCCATGTAATTGCCCAGTACCATCAGCAACACACCGAACGACAGGTGCACGATGATCGTCATGGGAACGGCATGACCTGCACCAGCCAGCATGGCTGCGATGCCATGCACCAGCACCACGCCCTGGACCACCAGCATCATCAAACCAAACACACCTGCGAAGGATTCCATCCCGAATCCTTTCGGCGAAATGCGCGGCAACACCACCGTGAGCGCAGCGAGGCCAAATATCAGCAGCGGCCACATGGCTGCCCCCCAGAATCGGGACGAATAGCCATTCGGTTGTCCATTGATGTCCCAGTGGGTTGGTACGCGCATTGGCATGTGTGGGTAGAGCCAGACAGCCACGCCAACAGCGATTACCACGAAGACCGCGGAAACGATCAGGGTGCGTACGGGTTTCATCACTTGCCTCCAGCCTTGCCCTTGGTGGGGAACAGGTCCATCAGCATCCGCGCAAGGTCCTCGAACACGGTGCTGTTGAGCGAATAGACGATGTACTGGCCGCGCCGCTCGGTGCGCACCAGGTCGGCATGCTTGAGCACGGCGAAGTGGTGCGACAACGACGCCGGGGTGATGTCGAACGCCTCGCCGATCTCGCCGGCGGTGAGCGGACCTCCCTGCAGGCGCTTGAGGATCGCGCGCCGGGTCGGATCGGCCATGGCCTTGAATACTTCCTGCTGCTTCATCGGGCGCGTCGTCCACGGAACACGCCTAGATATTTAGACAATCATCTAAATATTGCAAGTGCCGTGGCGCGATGTGCCGCATTCACGGCCAGCGATGGCCTGTGCCAAACTCCCAGGCCATGTCGCTCGCCCTGCTCTCCATCTTCGCCATCGTGTTCTACTTCGGTGGCGCCAGCCTGCTGGCGGCCCCGCTGACCGGCTGCCCACGCACGCCGCAGCGGCTGGGCCTGGCCGCCGCCACGCTGGCCGTGCTGTTGCATGTCGCCGTGCTGCTGGGCGCGCACGGCGGGCGAGTGGACCTGCACTTCTTCGCTGCGCTGTCGCTAGTCGCCTGCGTTGTGGCAGCGCTGACCCTGCTGGTGAACTTGTCGCGGCCGGTGTCCGGCCTGGGCGTGATCGTGTTTCCGCTGGCGGCACTGCTGCTGGGGCTGGATGCCTTCGCGGCCCCGCCCACTACGCCGCTGCCGCTGGACTGGCAGATCAGCCTGCACGTGGCGATCGCCCTGCTCGGCTACAGTCTGCTGTCGATCGCCGCGGTGGTGGCAGTGCTGCTGGCGGTGCAGGAGCGCGCCCTGCGCACGCATCACCCGATCCGGTTGGTGCGCGCGCTGCCGCCGCTGATCCAGACCGAAGCGCTACTGTTCCGCCTGATCGGCGGCGGCTTCGCCCTGCTTACGCTCACTCTGCTGAGCGGCCTGCTGTTCATCCAGAACATCCGCGCCCAGCACCTGATCCACACCACGGTACTCAGCGTGCTCGCGTGGCTGATCTTCGGCATCCTGCTGTGGGGCCGCTGGAAGCATGGGTGGCGCGGACGCACCGCGGTGAACCTGTGCCTGATCGGCATGGCCGTGCTACTGCTAGCCTTCTTCGGCAGCAAGGCGGTGCTGGAACTGATCCTGCACCGCAGCGTGTAGCTCACTCGCGCGGCGGCTCGCCGCGCAGGCGCACGTCGCCGGGCGCGATTTCGGCACGCTGTTCGGCACGCTCCGCGCGCTGTTCCTCGAAGAAGCGCTGCACCTGCTGGCACACCGCCATGGTGTTTTCGCGCGCCAGCGCCGAGACGAGGAACCAGGGCTGCTTCCAGTCGAGGCGCCGCACGATGTCCTCGGCCACGCGCTGGCGCTCGTCCTCGGGCAGCGCATCGGACTTGTTCAGCACCAGCCAGCGCGGACGCTCCAGCAGTTCCGGGTTGAACTTCGCCAGCTCGTGCTCGATGGCTCGCACCTGCTCCACCGGATCGGTATCGTCGATCGGCGCGATGTCCACCAGGTGCAGCAGCAGACTGGTGCGCGACACGTGGCGCAGGAACTGGATGCCCAGGCCGGCGCCATCGGCGGCGCCCTCGATCAGGCCAGGAATGTCGGCGATCACGAAGCTCTGGTCGGTGCCCAGGCTCACCACGCCGAGGTTCGGATGCAAGGTGGTGAACGGGTAATCCGCCACCCGCGGCGTGGCCGCCGACACCGCACGGATGAAGGTGGACTTGCCTGCATTGGGAAAGCCGAGCAGGCCCACGTCGGCGAGCAGGCGCAGCTCCAGCTTCAGCTCGCGCGACTCGCCCGGCGTGCCGTTGGTGAACTGGCGCGGCGCGCGGTTCACCGAGCTCTTGAAATGGATGTTGCCGAGGCCGCCCTTGCCGCCCTGGGCCACCAGCAGGCGCTGGCCGTGCGCGGTGAGGTCGCCGATCACCTCGTCGGTGTCGACATTGGTGACCACGGTGCCCACCGGCACACGGATCGCGGCATCTTCGCCGCCCTTGCCGTACATCTGGCTGCCCATGCCGTTCTGGCCGCGCTGCGCCTTGTAGCTGCGCTGGTGGCGGAAATCGACCAGGGTGTTGATGCCCTCGTCGGCCACCAGCCATACCGAGCCGCCGGTGCCGCCGTCGCCGCCGTCCGGCCCGCCGAACGGGATGAACTTCTCGCGGCGGAAGCTCGCGCAGCCGTTGCCGCCGTCGCCGGCCTGGACTTTGATGATGGCTTCGTCGACGAATTTCATGACATGGCAACCGGAAGCGAGTAATCGAAGAGGAACGAATGAAGCGAAGGGAACAAGCTTACTCGGGAAAATCCCTTGCCTCGCAGAAAACAAAAGCCCCGCCGAAGCGGGGCTTTCGCAGCAGCTTCGGGAAGGATCAGGCCTTCACGACGCTGACGAAACGGCGGTTGTTCTCACCGCGCACCTTGAACTCCACCTTGCCGTCCACCAGGGCGAACAGGGTGTGGTCGCGGCCGAGGCCCACGCCGGTACCGGCGTGGAACTGGGTGCCGCGCTGACGCACGATGATGTTGCCGGCCTCGACGGCCTGGCCACCGTAGATCTTCACGCCCAGGTACTTCGGGTTCGAATCGCGACCGTTGCGGGACGAACCTACGCCTTTTTTGTGTGCCATGACTTATTCCTCCGGCTCTATCAGGCGTTGATGCCCGTGATCTCGACTTCGGTGAAGTGCTGACGATGTCCCTGCTGCTTCTTGTGGTGCTTGCGGCGGCGGAACTTGATGATGCGCACCTTGTCGGCGCGGCCGTGCTTGCGCACGGTGGCGGACACGGTGGCGCCGGACACGGTCGGCGCGCCGACGGTGATCGACTCGCCTTCGCCGACCAGCAGCACCTGGTCGAACTTCACGGCGGCGCCTTCTTCGGCGTCCAGCAGCTCCACGCGCAGGACGTCGCCCTGCTGCACGCGATACTGCTTGCCGCCAGTCTTGATGACTGCGTAGCTCATGGGAATATCCCTTCTGTCGTTATTCTCTTGGGTTCCGTCACGGCCTTTCGGGCCGGACGAACCGCGGATTGTAGCCAACCGCTAGCACCTTGGTCAATTCCTGACCAGACCCTTGAAAGACCGCCTCCGCAGGCAATAAGTAACCTGCCCGGTTTGGTATAGTTCACCTTTTCCCCTTGCGACCCCACGCATGGACACTATCCGCATCCGCGGTGCACGCACGCACAACCTCAAGAACATCGACCTCGACCTGCCGCGAGACAAGCTGATCGTGATCACCGGCCTGTCCGGCTCCGGCAAGAGCTCGCTGGCCTTCGACACCATCTACGCGGAAGGCCAGCGGCGCTACGTGGAGTCGCTGTCGGCCTATGCCCGGCAGTTCCTCTCGATGATGGAAAAGCCCGATGTCGACCACATCGAAGGCCTGTCGCCGGCAATCTCCATCGAGCAGAAGTCCACCTCGCACAACCCGCGCTCCACCGTGGGCACGATCACCGAGGTGTACGACTACCTGCGCCTGCTGTACGCCCGCGTGGGCACGCCGCGCTGCCCCGACCACGACATCCCGCTGGAGGCGCAGACGGTCAGCCAGATGGTGGACAACACGCTCGCGCTCGATCCGGAGAAGCGCTACATGCTGCTGGCCCCGGTGATCCGCGACCGCAAGGGCGAGCACGTGCAGGTGTTCGAGCAACTGCGCGCGCAGGGTTTCGTGCGCGCCCGCGTGGACGGCCAGGTGTACGACCTCGACGCGGTGCCGCCGCTGGGCCTGCGCATCAAGCACACCATCGAGGTGGTGGTGGACCGCTTCCGCCCACGCGAGGACATCAAGCAGCGCCTCGCCGAGTCCTTCGAAACTGCACTGCGGCTGGGCGACGGCCTGGTGATCCTGGCCGACATGGATGATTCCTCCGCAAAGGAGCAGCTCTACTCCTCGCGCTATTCCTGCCCGGTGTGCGACTACTCGCTGCCGGAGCTGGAGCCGCGGCTGTTCTCGTTCAACTCGCCGGTCGGCGCCTGCCCCTCCTGCGACGGCCTCGGCGTGACCCAGGTGTTCGACCCTGCCCGCGTGGTGGGCCACCCGGAACTGCCGCTGTCCGGCGGCGCGATCCGCGGCTGGGACCGGCGCAACCCGCACTACTTCCAGATGCTGCAGTCGCTCGCCGCGCATTACGGCTTCGACGTGGATACGCGCTGGCAGGACCTGCCCAAGGCCACCCAGCAAGCGATCCTGCACGGCAGCGGCAAGGAAAAGATCGCCTTCCGCTACCTCACCGAGCGCGGCGGCCGGGTGACCCGCGAACATGCCTTCGAAGGCATCCTGCCGAACCTGGAGCGGCGCTACAAGGAAACCGAATCCAATGCGGTGCGCGAGGAGCTGGCCAAGTACATCAGCGACCATCCCTGCCCCGAATGCGCAGGCCAGCGCCTCAACCGCTCGGCCCGCAACGTGTTCGTGGCCGACCACGCGCTGCCCGCGCTCACCAACCGCTCCATCGACGACGCGCTGGCCTTCTTCGCGGAACTGACGCTCACCGGCTGGCGCGGCGAGATCGCGGCGAAGATCGTCAAGGAGATCCGCGAGCGGCTCACCTTTCTCAACGACGTGGGCCTCAACTACCTCACGCTGGACCGCCAGGCCGACACGCTGTCCGGCGGCGAGGCCCAGCGCATCCGCCTCGCCTCGCAGATCGGTGCCGGCCTGGTCGGCGTGATGTACGTGCTGGACGAACCATCCATCGGCCTGCACCAGCGCGACAACGAGCGCCTGCTCGGCACGCTCACGCGCCTGCGCGACCTCGGCAACACGGTGATCGTGGTCGAGCACGACGAGGACGCGATCCGCATGGCCGACCACGTGCTCGACATCGGCCCGGGCGCCGGCGTGCACGGCGGCGAGGTGGTGGCGCAAGGTTCGGTGAAGGATATCCTCGCCGCCAAGCGCTCCGTCACCGGCCAGTTCCTTTCCGGCGAACGCGCCATCGAGGTGCCGAAGCAGCGCCGCGAACCCAACGACGACGCGTACTGGCTGCGCCTGCACGGCGCGAGCGGCAACAACCTGAAGAACGTGGATCTGGCGGTTCCCGCCGGCCTGTTCACCTGTGTCACCGGCGTCTCCGGCTCGGGCAAGTCGACCTTGATCAACGACACCCTGTTCCGCCTCGCCGCCGCCGAGCTCAACGGCGCCAGCGCGCAGCCTGCGCCGTTCAAGTCGGCGGAGGGACTGCAGCTGTTCGACAAGGTGGTGGATATCGACCAGTCGCCGATCGGCCGCACGCCGCGCTCGAACCCAGCCACCTACACCGGCCTGTTCACCCCGCTGCGCGAGCTGTTCGCGCAGGTGCCCGAGGCGCGCGCGCGCGGCTACGAGCCGGGCCGCTTCAGCTTCAACGTGCGCGGCGGCCGCTGCGAGGCCTGCGAAGGCGACGGCATGCTGAAGGTGGAGATGCACTTTCTGCCCGACGTCTACGTGCCCTGCGACGTCTGCCACGGCAAGCGCTACAACCGCGAGACGCTGGAGATCCACTACAAGGGCCACACCATCGCCGACGTGCTCGACATGACGGTGGAGGACGCGCTCAAGCTGTTCGAGAACGTACCCGTCATCGCACGCAAGCTCGACACGCTGCGTGCGGTGGGCCTGGACTACATCAAGCTCGGCCAGAGCGCGACCACGCTGTCCGGCGGCGAGGCGCAGCGCGTGAAGCTCTCCAAGGAACTCAGCAAGCGCGACACCGGCAACACGCTGTACATTCTCGACGAGCCCACCACCGGCCTGCACTTCCACGACATCGAGCAACTGCTCGACGTGCTGCACCAGCTCGTCGACCAGGGCAACACCGTGGTGGTGATCGAGCACAACCTCGACGTGATCAAGACCGCCGACTGGATCGTCGATCTCGGTCCCGAGGGCGGCGCCGGCGGCGGCCGCATCCTGGTCGCGGGTACACCGGAAACCGTGGCCGCCACGCCGGGTTCGCATACTGGTCATTTCCTCGCACCGCACCTGAAACCGGCGCGCCCCGCCAAGGCCGCCGGCAAGCGCGACAAGACCGCCCTCAAGCACATCGCATCGGCCGACAAGCACAAGCCGATGCGCGGAAAGAAAAAGGCCTCATGAGCAAGACCGAAAGCGAATCGCCCAAGCCCGCGCGCCGCGGCAAGAAAGCCGCACCCGACACCGTGGCGCCGGCAGCCGTCGATGCATCCCCGGCCGCGCCGAAACCGTTGTTCACGGCGGATATCGCCGCGCGCTGGCGCGACCTCGACGCCTTCAACCACGTCAACAACTCCAACTACCTCACCTACCTGGAGGAAGCGCGGTTGCAGTGGCTGAAGCACGTGCCCGGCCCGTGGTTCGACGAGCACAGCATGCCGGTGATGGCCGCCGTCCAGCTCAACTACCGTCGCCCGATCGAGTGGCCGGCGCAGCTGCACGTGCAGCTCTACTGCGAACGCATCGGCAACAGCTCGATGACCATCGCCCATCGCCTGGTGGACGCCCACGACACCGGCACCCTGTACTGCGACGGCCACGTGGTGATGGTGTGGATGGACCCGACCACAGGCAAGCCGGTATCGCTGCCGCAGGCGATCCGCGACGCGGTCGACTAGGCCGTTGACCGTGCGCGACCGCCCCGCCCTCGCCCGCACCGCATTCGCGGTCGTTCGCGACGCAGGCGGGCCGGTCGAGCGCATTGCGGGCGAACGCTGCGCCTGGCGATTCCGCCTGCACTTCCACGCCGGCAACGAAGTCGTGCACGTGCTCGCCGGCCGCGCGAGGCTGCGCCTACCCGACGGCTGCCGCGACGTGACCGCCGGCGACACCGTGGTGGTGCCGGCCGGCGTGGTCCACCGTTTCGAGCCGCTGGACCGACAGGGGTGGGCCTTCGTTTCGCGCTTCGTGCCTGCGCTGCCCGCACCCTCCGGCGGAACCGCCACGCTAGCCGCGCGGGCCTCGGTGCTGCTGGCGCAGCGTCCCTCGCTGCGCACCGACGTCGCCGCCGTCGCGCGAAGCTGCGCCGTGTCCGAGGGCCACCTGTCACGCGCATTCCGCCGCGAGACCGGCTGCAGCCTGCACAACTTCCACGTGCTGCTCGCCCTGCAGCAGTCCAAAGCGCTGCTGCGCCGGCAGGTTCCCGTGGCGGACGCCGCCCTGGCGGCCGGCTTCTACGACCAGGCGCACCTCAACCGCGAATTCGTCCGCACCTACGGCATGACGCCGGCCGTCTTCCGCGATGGCTGGGCCGCTGCCGCGTAGCGGCGACTCAATCCAGCGCCAAGGCCATGTACAAGGTGTCCGGCAGCGGGTTGTCGTAGTAAGGCGGCACCGGGCGGAATCCCAGCGCCGCATACAGGCGTCTTGCGGCATCCATGCCGGCCAGCGTGTCCAGCACCACACGCGCATGACCCGCCTCGCGGGCGCGCGCGATGACTGCTTCCACCAGCCGGCGCCCCAGCGCCTGTCTTCGGGCAGCGGGGCGCAGGTACAGGCGCTTGATTTCGGCGGCGCCGGGCATCGCCGTCGGGCGCAGCGCCACGCAGCCCAGCGCCATGCCTGCGGCGTCGCGAGCGATCAGGATGTCGCCCAACGGCGGCACGTACTTGCCGGGCAGTTGCGCCAGCTCCGCCGCGAAGTCCTGGAAGGAGAGATCGATGCCGAGGCTGTCCGCATATTCCACGAACAGCTCACGCACCACGTCGCCGTCCGCCGGGAAACGGGCCGATGCGATGCTGATACCCGATGCCGTCGACATGCCTGATCGTCTTCGCAGCCTGTGGTCGCACCAGTCTGCCGGAGGCGATCGTCGCGCGCTTGGACCATCCTGATCGCGTCCTCCCGGACTACCTCACCAGGATTTCGTCCACGAACAGCCAGGTGTTGGCGGCACCGTCCGGGAAACCGGCCGGCACGCTGGCATAGCGGTTCGCCACGATACGGACGTAGCGCGCGTTCACCGGCCTGGTCGCCTTGAACGCGAGGTGGTACTCCTGCGGCGTCAGGTCCAGCAGGTCGGCCTTCGGCTGCTCGACCTGCAGCGTGGTCCAGTGTTGTCCATCGACGGAGACAAGGAAGCTCACCTGACGCGGCGGCAGGATGCGCGAGCCGGTATCCCGCAGGAAATCCACGGCGATCGCATGGATCGCGGTGGGCTGCTGCAGGTCGATGGTGGCGTCGACGTCACTGCCGTTCCAGCCCGCCCACAGCCCGTCACGGAAATCCCCGCTGCCCAGCACGCCGTCGGTCAGCACGCTGGCGGGCGCGTACTTCGGCGAGACCGGCTGGGCGAGGCTCAGCGGCTTGCCGGTGGCGAGGTTGTCCACCAGGGTGAAGCCGGTCGGGTTGTCGTAGCGCAGCCCCTTGCGGAACGGCACCACCTTCAAGGCGCCGGCATGCTGCAGCGTTACCGTGTCGATGAACGACGGCGAGCCGGCGGTGGGCGTGCCGCCGTCCAGGGTGTAGTGGCTCACCAGGTCTTCGAAGCCGCGCTGCGCATGCAACTGCCAGCCCCCCTTCGCCTGCGCGGTGATCGCGTACTGCACCACGGCGCGATCTTCCGGACCGTAGGCCACGTGCCACGCATCCAGCCGCGGGTACTGCGCCTGCAGACGCTGGCGGAAATCCGCCCAGGCCGCGCCGTCGTGCGCGTTGCCGCGCCACAGGTTCTCGGCGAAGGCCAGCACGCGCGGATACAGCTTGGACTCGCCGTTGTTCGGGTTCGCGCGTTCGCTCCACAGCGGCGCTTCCGCACCCAGCAACTGCGGGCGATGTGCCGCGAACACCGCGGCGTCCGCCTTCGCGTCGCCCGGATTGCTGTCGTTGGCGATGTCGGTGCGGAACACCTGCTGCACGGTAAGCCGGTCCAGCGGGTTGTCCAGGTAGAACGGCCCGGCGACCACCACGCGGTTGCCGTTGGCCAGCGCCTTGGCCTGCTCGTCCGCGCCGCGCCAGGCTTCGATGACCGCATGCGTGTCGGCGCCGCCTTCAAGGATTTCGTCCCAGCCGACCAGGGTCTTGCCCTTGCCTTCCAGGTAACGCTGGATGCGCTTGATGAAGTAGCTCTGCAGGCCTTCCTCGTCCTTCAGGCCCTGCTGGTGCATCAGCGCCTGGCATGACGCGCAGTCGTGCCAGCAATCCTTCGGCACCTCGTCGCCACCGATGTGCACGTAGGGCGACGGGAACAGCGGCAGCACTTCGTCCAGCACGTTCTGCAGGAAGGTGAAGGTGCCTTTGTCGCCTACGCAGTCGATGTTCTTGTGCACGCCCCAGGCGGTGGTCACGGCCACTTGCTTCTTGTCGCACGACAGCTCGGGATAGGCAGCGATCGCCGCCACGCTGTGCCCGGGCATCTCGATCTCGGGAATCACGGTGATGTTGCGCGCCCGCGCGTAGTTCACCACTTCGCGGATCTGTGCCTGCGTGTAGAAACCGCCGTAGCGCGTGCCGTCCGCCTCGGTGCGCCACGCACCGACGCTGGTGAGTTTCGGGTAACGCTTGATCTGGATGCGCCAGCCCTGGTCGTCGGTGAGATGCCAGTGGAAGGTGTTGATCTTGTAGTAGCTGAGGAGGTCGAGTTGCTTCTCGACGAAGCTCACCGGATAGAAGTGCCGGCTGACGTCCAGCATCACGCCGCGCCAGGCATAGGCTGGCGCGTCCTCGATGCGCACGGCGGGAATTTCCACCTGCGCGGCCTTCGCCATTGGCAGCAGCTGGCGCAGCGTCTGCACGCCCCAGAACAGGCCCTTGTCGGTGGACGCGCTGATCGTGACCCGTTGCGGCGTCACCGCGAGTCGGTAGGCCTCATCGCCCCGTACAGCGGGATCGAGCTTCAGCGCGATGCCGTGTGTGGCAGAGCCTTCGCGCACGGCGATGCCGGTCTGTGCACGGATCGCTTCGCGCAGAAAGGCGGCGATCTCGCGGCCGCGGGCGTCCTTCGGCGCCTCTACGCGGGTGCGCGCGTCCAGCCGGTAGCTGCCCTGTTCTAGTTGCAGGCGCTGCGGTTCGGGGATGATCGAAATGCCGGCCGCCGTGCCCAGCGCCGGAAGGAGTGTGGACAGGCCTAGCAGGCATCGCGCAAAGATCTTCGACATCAATGCATCCCTCGTCGTTCGGACAGAGCCGGCGGCCATGGCGCATGTCTGGCGCATGGCAGCGATCGAAACCGGAACATCCCCGGTGGTATGCCGATGCCCGGAATTCACGACGTCGACACATTTACTCACTTGTAAATCATCGTTTCATATGTGCACACTAACGTGCAAGACCGGCTGCGCAATGCCGCGCACGAATACGCAGCCTCGATTCCGCCGCCTGGCCGGCATGCAGTGTCCGGCGGCACCACGCAGCGCAGGGTGAATACATGACGCATGCCAGTGCAGACGCACTGTCCCGCCCCGCGGGAGCGCCCGGACGCGAGGCGACCCGCCGGCTGCCGCGACTGTCCTTCGGCGGCGCGCCGATCGGCAATCTATATGCCGGCGTGACCGAAGGCGACGCCATCGACACGGTGCAACACGCCTGGCGGCGGGGCATCCGCCATTTCGACACGGCGCCCTACTACGGCTACGGCCTCAGCGAAACCCGCCTGGGCACGGCGCTGGCAGGCATCCGACGCACCGACTACAGCCTGTCGACCAAGGTGGGTCGCCTGCTGCTGGACGCCGACGGCAGCCAGCCGGCGCCGGACGACGGCTTCGCGGTGAGCGGACGGCAGGCCGTGTTCGACTACAGCCGCGAAGGCATCCTGCGCTCGGTAGAATCCAGCCTGCGCCGGCTCGGCACCGACCACGTCGAGATCCTGCTGCTGCACGACATCGGCGCGCTGACCCACGGTGCGCGCCATCCGGCCATCCTGCGCCAGGCCCTGGACGAAGCCCTGCCGACGATGGCCGAACTGCGTAGCCAGGGCGTCTGCGGCGCGATCGGCCTCGGCGTCAACGAGCAGGACGTGTGCCTGCAGGTGATGCCGGCGTTCGCGCTGGACGTGGTGATGCTGGCCGGCCGCTACACGCTGTTCGAGCAGCGCGACAGCGCGCAGCTGATGGCGGAAGCCATGCGGCGCGACGTCGCCGTGATGGCGGCCGGCCCTTACAACTCCGGCCTGCTGGGCGCCGACGACGCACCCGGCAGCACCTACAACTACGCCCCGGCCGACGCCGCGACCCGCGCGCGCGCGCAGCGCTTCTACGATCTCTGCGGCCGGCTCGGCGCCAGCGTCGGCGCCGCCGCGCTGCAGTTCCCGCTGGCGCATCCCGCTGTCGCCACCGTGGTGTGCGGCTTGCGTTCGCCGGCGGAGGTCGACAGCGCCGTGCAACGCATCAACTCGCCCTTGCATCCTGCGCTATGGGATGAACTGCGGCGGGCCGGCCTGCTCGACGCCTGCGCGAGCACGCCATGAAGGCCGCGCCATGCACCTGATCGACGCCCACCAGCACTACTGGCGCGTGGATCGCGGCGATTACACGTGGCTGCACGACGCGCCCGCCTCGCTGCAGCACGATTTCCTGCCCGCCGACCTGCAGGCGCAGCGCGTCGCTGCCGGAGTGGCCGGCAGCGTGCTGGTGCAGGCGGCAGCAACCGAGGCGGAAACACGCTACCTGTTCGAATTGGCCCAAGCCGACCGCAGCATCCTCGGCGTGGTGGGCTGGGTCGACTTCGAGGCGCCCGACGTAGCCGCGCACATCCGCACCCTGGTCCGCGATGGCGACGGCCTGCTGCTGGGCCTACGGCCGATGGCGCAGGACCACCCCGACCCGGACTGGCTGGCACGCCCGGCGCTCGATGCGGCCTTCGACTGCCTGCAGGAACAAGGCCTCGCCTTCGACGCCTTGGTGCGCCCGACCCAACTGCCGGCACTGCAGCATCGGCTGCAGCGCGAACGCGAACTGCGCGTGGTGCTCGATCACGCGGGCAAGCCGGACATCGCGCACGACCGCTTCGACGACTGGGCGCCGCGGATCCGCGCGCTGGCCGCGCTGCCCAAGGTCTGCTGCAAGTTCTCCGGCCTGCTCACCGAACTCGCCCCTAGCATGCCGGCCAGCACGCTCGACCGCTGGGTCGGGCACCTGTTCGCATGCTTCGGCCCCGAACGCCTGATCTGGGGCAGCGACTGGCCGGTGCTCACACTGCGCAGCAGCTACGCGCACTGGCTGGCGCTCGCCCACGCATTCGCGCAACGGCACGCACCCCACGCGCTGGATCGCATCTTCAGCCGCAACGCGTTGGCGTTCTATCGGCCGCAACGCGCACCCGACTTCCCCGATATCGCAGGAGATACCCCATGAACGGCCGACTCCACGGCAAGCACGCCCTCGTCACTGCGGCCGGCGCCGGCATCGGCCGCGCCACCGCACTCGCCTTTGCGCGCGAAGGCGCGCAAGTGCTGGCCACCGACATCGATGCCGCGGCGCTGGCCAGCCTCGCGCAGGAACAGCCGGCCATCGCGACGCAGCGGCTGGACGTGACCCGTGCCGAGGACATCCGCGCGCTGGTCGAAGGCCAGGGCGCCATCGACGTGCTGTTCAACTGCGCCGGCTACGTGCACGCCGGCACCATCCTGGACACGGACGAAGACGCCTGGCAGCGCTCGTTCCGCATCAACGTGGACAGCATGTACTGGCTGTGCCGCACCGTGCTGCCGGGCATGCTGGAGCGCGGCGGCGGCAGCATCATCAACATGTCCTCGGTGGCGTCCAGCATCAAGGGCGTGCCGAACCGCTTCGCCTACGGCACGACCAAGGCGGCGGTGATCGGCCTGACCCGCTCCATCGCCGCCGACTTCGTGGCGCGCGGCGTGCGCTGCAACGCGATCTGCCCCGGCACGGTGAAGACGCCATCGCTGGGCGAGCGCGTGCGCGCACTCGGCGGCGACGAGCAAGCGGTGTGGCGCAGCTTTACCGACCGCCAGCCGATGGGCCGCCTCGGCACGCCGGAAGAGATCGCCGCGCTGGCGGTGTACCTCGCCTCCGACGAGTCCTCCTTCACCACCGGCACCACCCACGTCGTGGATGGCGGCTGGTCCAACTGAGCACGGAAACATCACCATGAAACTGGTTCGTTACGGCGCCGCCGGCCAGGAGCGGCCCGGCCTGATCGACGCGCAGGGCACCCTGCGCGACCTCTCCGCCCACGTCGGCGACATCGACGCCGGTGCGTTGGTCCGTGCCGGCCGCGCGCGGCTCGCGGCGATCGATCCGGGCAGCCTGCCGGAAGTCGCCGGCACACCCCGTTACGGGGCGCCGGTGGCGCACACCGGCAAGATGATCTGCATAGGCCTCAACTACACCGACCACGCCACCGAGACCGGCGCGAAGCCGCCCGAGCAGCCCATTCTTTTCATGAAGGCCACCAGCGCCATCATGGGCGCGAACGACGACGTGGTCATCCCGAAGGATTCGGTCAAGACCGACTGGGAAGTGGAACTTGGCGTGGTAATCGGCGACACCGCGCGCCACGTGCGCGTCGAGGACGCGCTGGCCCACGTTGCCGGCTATCTGGTGGTGAACGACCTGTCAGAGCGCGCCTTCCAGCTCGAGCACGGCGGCCAGTGGGTGAAGGGGAAGAGCTGCGACACGTTCGGCCCGATCGGCCCGTGGCTGCTCACTGCCGACGAGCTGCCCGACCCACAGAACCTGGCGCTGTGGCTGGAGGTCAACGGCCACCGCTACCAGCACGGCAACACCCGCAACATGATCTTCGGCGTGGCCGAGCTGGTGAGCTACATCAGCCGCTACATGACGCTGCAGCCGGGCGACATCATCAGCACCGGCACGCCGGCGGGCGTGGGCCTGGGCCAGAAACCGCCGCTGTACCTGCGCCCCGGCGACGTGATCGAGCTGGGCATCGACGGCCTGGGCCGGCAACGCCAGCGCACCGTCGCATACGACGCCGCGGTGTCGGCATGAATCACGCGGCCTCCGCTCCCGACGCCCGCGCCGCGCGCATCGTGGCGCTGGACACCCTCGACGTGCGCTTTCCGACCTCGCGGGAACTGGACGGCTCGGACGCGATGAACCCCGACCCGGACTATTCGGCCGCCTGCGTCACGCTGCGCACCGATCATCCGGACCTGTGCGGCCACGGCTTCGTGTTCACCATCGGCCGCGGCAACGACGTGCAGAAGGCCGCGCTGGATGCGCTGTCCGACCATGTCGCCGGCCAGTCCGTCGACGCGGTGGTAAACGACCTCGGCGGCTTCGCCCGCCGCCTCACCGGCGATTCGCAGCTGCGCTGGCTCGGCCCCGAGAAGGGCGTGATGCACATGGCGATCGGCGCGGTGATCAACGCGGCCTGGGATCTCGCCGCGCGCCTCGCCAGCAAGCCGCTGTGGCGCTACATCGCCGAGCTGTCGCCGGAACAGATCGTCGCCGCCATCGACTTCCGCTACCTCAGCGACGCGCTCACGCCCGACGAGGCGCTGTCCATGCTGCGCAAGGCGGTTCCGCACCGGCAGCAGCGCATCGAGCAGTTGCTCGCCGAGGGCTATCCCGCCTACACCACCTCGCCCGGCTGGCTGGGCTACAGCGACGAGAAGATGCAGCGGCTGGCCCGCGAGGCGGTCGCCGACGGCTTCCGCACGATCAAGCTCAAGGTGGGCCTGAACGCAGCGGACGACGTGCGTCGCTGCCGCCTCGCGCGCGCGGCGGTAGGCCCCGACATCGCCATCGCGATCGACGCCAACCAGCGCTGGGATGTCCCTGACGCCATCGCCTGGTTGAAAAAGCTCATCGAATTCGACATCGCCTGGATCGAGGAACCGACCAGCCCCGACGACATCCTCGGCCACGCGGCGATCCGCCGCGCGGTGGCGCCGATGCCGGTGTCCACCGGCGAGCACACCCACAACCGGGTGATGTTCAAGCAGCTGTTCCAGGCCGGCGCGGTGGACCTAGTGCAGATCGACGCGGCCCGCGTGGGCGGCGTCAACGAAAACCTGGCGATCCTCCTGCTGGCCGCCAAGTTCGGCGTGCGCGTGTTCCCGCATGCCGGCGGCGTGGGCCTTTGCGAGCTGGTGCAGCACCTGGCGATGGCCGACTTCGTGGCGATCACCGGCCGCAAGGAAGACCGCGCCATCGAGTTCGTCGATCACCTGCACGAACACTTCATCGATCCCGTGATGATCCGCGAAGGCCGCTACCTCGCGCCATCGGCACCGGGCTTCTCCGCGCAGATGAAGGAAACCTCGCTACGCGACTACGCGTTCCCGCATGGCGTCGCCTGGCAATCCTGACCGACTGGAGCAGCGTGATGAAGATGCCGTACCGCCTCGTAAAAACCGCCCTCGCCTGCGCGCTCGCCTCTGCCTGCGCCATGGCGCACGCCGCAACGCCGACGGCCATCGGCACGCACCCGGTGGCGGCGATCCAGGACACCGAAAACCCGGCGCAGCGCGACGCGCGCATGGCCTGGTGGCGCGCGGCGCGCTACGGCATGTTCATCCACTGGGGCGTGTACTCGGTGCCGGCGGGCGTGTGGCACGGCGAGCCGGTGGACGGTGCCGGCGAGTGGATCATGCACGACGCGCGCATCCCGGTGGCCGGGTACAAGCAGCTGCCCGCACGCTTCGACCCGACGCAGTTCGACGCGCGCACCTGGGTCTCGCTGGCCAAGGCCGCGGGCATGAAGTACATCGTGATCACCGCCAAGCACCACGACGGCTTCGCGATGTTCGACTCGAAGGCAAACGCGTTCAACATCGTCGACGCCACGCCGTTCAAGCGCGACCCGCTGCGCGAGCTGGCCGACGAGGCGAAGCGGCAAGGCATCAAGTTCGGCGTCTACTACTCGCAGGACCAGGACTGGACCGCGCCGGGCGGCGCCGCGATCGGCGGCCACTGGGACAAGGCGCAGGACGGCGACTTCGCCGCCTACCTGCACACCAAGGCGATACCGCAGATCAAGGAACTGCTGACGAGGTACCACCCGGCGGTACTGTGGTTCGACACGCCCACCCGCGAGATGACCCCGCAGTTGGCTGCGGAAATCGTGAAGCTGCTCGACCGGTATCCGCAGCTGATCTGGAACAACCGGCTGGGCGGCGGCTATCCGGGCGACACCGAGACGCCCGAGCAGCACATCCCGCCGCAGGGCTTTCCCGGCAAGGACTGGGAAACCTGCATGACGATCAACGACACCTGGGGCTACAAGTCGGGCGACACCGACTTCAAGTCCACCGCCGTGCTGCTGCACAACCTGGTCGACATCGCCAGCAAGGGCGGCAACTACCTGCTCAACGTGGGACCAGATGCACACGGCGTGATCCCGGCGCCCGAGGCCGCGCGCCTGCGCGCCATCGGCCGCTGGCTCGACGTCAACGGCGAATCGATCTACGGCACCGGCCCCACGCCGTTCGCCGATCCGCATGGCAGCTCTTCGGCCACGCAGAAGGATTCCGACGGCAAACCCGTGTGGGTGCCCACCTGGGACTGGCGCGCCACGCGCCGGCCCGGCAAGGTCTACATCCACCTGTTCGAATGGCCCGGCGCCTCGTTCCACGTCGCCGACGCGGCCTTCCAGGCAAAGAGCGCCTATCTGCTGGCCGACCCGCGCCACATGCCACTCCAGCTCACGCAGCACGGCGCACAGATCGACGTGAAACTGCCCGCCAAACCGCTCGACCCGATCGACACCGTGCTGGTCATCACGACCAAGGACTGAGGCCGGCTGCCCTTGTCACCTGCGCCGGCGGTTCAACGCGGCGTGAGCGACAAGGCGCATCAAGCCGCTAGCGGCGCCCGCTCTGCTCCGGCGTGTCGCAAGCGGCCAGCGCCTCCCTGAGCGAGAAGATCCCGCGCATCGGCACCCATTTCTCGCCGGGCCGCGCCCAGGGCAGGCGCTGCTGGTAACGGTCCATCAGCTGTTCCCACGCCTGTACGCGCGGGTTGGCCGCATCCGCGGCCTGCTTGCCCGCGGCGTCGTACCCGTCGGGCACCTGCACCACCATCACCAGCCGGTTGCCGCTGCGGAGGATCTCCATGTCCTCGATGCCCGCGGCGCGGATCGAGGCGACGATTTCCGGCCAGATCACGCCGGGCCGGTGCCAGCCCTCGTATTCGGCGATGGCCGCCGCATCGTCGCGCAGGTCCAGGGCGTAGTAGAGGCGCGGCATCAGGCACCTTCTCCAGGCCTGCGCGACAGGCGCCGCCAGGCGAACCACGCCACCACGGCGAAGCCCAGCGCCGGCACACTCAGCGCCCGCGCGATGCCGGCGAGATCGGACACCTTGCCCATCGCCGCGGTGAGCACCGCGCCGCCGATGATGGTCATCACCAGCAAGGCCGAACCCAGCTTGCGCTCGTCGTCGTCCATGCCCTCCACGCCCAACGCGAAGATCGTCGGGTACATCACCGACATGAAGAAGCTGCAGGTCACCAGGGCGCAGGCGCCGTCCATGCCGGGGCGCAGCAGGGCGAACAGGGTGAGCACGACGTTGATCGCGGCGAAGGCCAGCAGCAGCCGCACCGGCGCCAGGTATTTCATCAGCGCCGTACCCGCGAAGCGGCCAGCCATGAAACACAGCAACGCGACCAGGATGAAGTTCGCCGCAGCGTGCGCCGACGTTCCGGGCATCGTCGCCTGCACGTAGCGGATGGTGTAGCTCCACACGCCGACCTGCGCGCCCACGTAGAAGAACTGCGCCGCCATCGCACTCGTGAAGTTCCGGTCGCGCAGCAGCCGGGCCAGTGCGCCGTCGTGTCCGGTGGCCCGCGTGGCGAGCTCGTGCGGCGCGGCCACCGCTGGGAACCGCACCAGCAGAACCAGTATCGCCCAGCCCAGCACGACCAGGCCGACGCACAGATACGGCCACTGCACCGCATGCGTAGCCTCCGCGTAATACGCGGTGCGCTCGACGGCGTTCATCGCAGCCACCTGCTGCGAGGTGTGCTCCACGCCCGACAGGATGAAGTACTTGCCGATCACCACACCGGCGATCGATCCCAGCGGGTTGAACGCCTGCGCGAAATTGAGCCGGCGCGCCGCGCCTTCGCGCGGCCCCAGCACGGTCATCAGCGGATTCGCCGAGGTTTCGAGGAAGGCAAGCCCGGCGGCGATCACGAACAGGCCGAACAGGAACATGCCATAGGTGCGCATCTGTGCCGCCGGCCAGAACAGCAGCGCCCCCGCGCCGTACAGCACCAGGCCGAACACCACTGCCTGCTTGTAGCCGAACCGGCGCATGAACATCGCCGCCGGCATCGCCACCAGGAAGTAGCCGAGGTAGAACGCACTCTGCACCAGGCCCGCCTGGAAATCGTCCAGCACGAAGGCCTTCTTGAATTGCGGAATCAGCACATCGTTGAGATTGTTCGCGCCGCCCCACAGGAAAAACAGGCCGACGATCAGGAACAAAGGCAACCAGCGGTGGATACCTTTCGGCACGGTGGCAACCATCGTTGCCGGGGATTCCGTCATCACTTGCACATCCACCCCTCTCTCCCGTTGCATGGTGCTGGCGTATGGCGATGCGTACCCGCGAATGGCTCGCACTTCAGTGCAAATATGAAACATCTATTCACTGGCATAACAAGACGCGCTGCAACATGCTACTAATCCACATGACGGCTACACGCCGCATGCGTCAAGCTAGCCCCAGCCACTGGACCATGGACGCCATGCCGAAATCGCCCCCCAAATACCGTGCGCCTGCGCTCGACAAGGGCCTGGACATCCTCGAACTGCTGGCCAGCGCCCACAAGCCGCTGAGCATCCTGGAAATCTCCGAGGGCGTGGGCCGCTCGCGCGGCGAGATCTTCCGCATGCTGCAGGTGCTGGAGGAGCGCGACTACCTCGCCCGCGCCGAAGGCGACGGCGGCTACTGCATCACGCCGCGGCTGTTCCGCCTGGCGATGGAGCAGCCGCCGGTGAAAAGCGCCATCGAGGCCACCCTGCCGGTGATGCACCGACTCGCCGAAACCACCGAACAGGCCTGCCACCTGGTGGTGCCCTCGCGCGAGCAGATCGTGGTGATCGCTCGCGCCGATCCGCCGGGCGAGATTGCCCTGGTGGTGCGCATCGGCCACCGCCGCCCGATGTCCCAGGCCACCTCCGGCCACGTGCTGCTCGCCTTCCAGGACGAGCAGATGCGCGAGCACTGGCTCGACATCATCGCCAGCCAGGAGGCCGATCTCGACCGCAAGAAGCTGACCCGCCAGCTGGCCCAGGTGCGCAGCCAGGGCTACGCATGCGCGCGCAGCCACGTGGTGGACGCGGTCACCGACATTTCGGCCCCGGTGCTCCACCACGGGCGCGCCGTATGCGCGCTCACCGTGCCGTTCATCGAGCAGCGCGCCTCGGCACAGACGCGTCAACGCACCATCGAGGCGCTGTGCAAGGCCACGACCGAGATATCCGACGTCCTGCAATATGGCGTCGTCACGCAGCGACGATGAGCGGATGCGGAATGCCGGCTGGCGTGGCTTGAACCGCAAGCCCGCCATCCGGTCAGCGCAGACGCCGCCTCCAATCGCCATCGCCCCCATCAGGAGCTTCGCCATGAACCAGCCTGCCCTGTCCGCCCTCGCCCTGGCCTGTGTCGCCGGTCTCGCCCTCGCCGCACCCGCCTCCGCGGCGACACCCGCCGCTGGCACCGACATCACGCTGTACCGCAGCGACAGCGCGGCGCTGTATGCGAGCAGCGGCGACAACAATGTCGACGACGGCTACGCGATGATCCGCGAGCGGCGCTCGCTCACGCTCAAGCCCGGCCTGCAGGACATCACCCTGGGCGACCTGCCCGATCACCTCGATGCCGAGGCGCTGGCGCTGGGCTTTCCGGGTGGCGGCGCCAGGGTGGTCTCGCAGCGCCTGCTGCTGGGCCAGGGCACCAGCGCCGCACTGGCCGGGCTGGTCGGCCGCGAGGTCGCCGTGCTGGGCAACAGCGGCCAGACGCTCGCCACCGGCACCTTGCTGCGTGCCGGCAACGACGGCTTGACGATCGGCGGCGCCACGGGCACCAGCTGGATCCGCCAGTACGCCGGCGTGCGCGTCAGCAGCGGCGATTTCCCTACCGGCTCCAGCCTGCGCCTGCGCGTCGACGCTGCACGCGGCGGCAACAGCGAGGCCGTGCTCAGCTATCCCACCAGCGGACTCGGCTGGCGCGCCGCCTACGTGGCCACTCTGGAGCCGGGCGACGGCTGCCGCATGCAGTTCGAATCGCGCGCCAGCATCGCCAACCGCAGCGGCCGCGACTGGCGCGACGCCAGGCTCACCCTGATCGCCGGCGAGCCGAACTTCGCCAAGGCTTCCGGCCCGCGCCCGGTGATGATGATGGCGAAGGCCAACAGCTTCGCCGCCGCACCGATGCCGCAGCAGGCGCAGATGGACAACTACCGCAGCTACACCCTGCCCGCGCCGGTGAACCTGCCTGACGGCAGCGTCAGCCAGGTGCCGCTGTACGCCACCCGCGGCATGAGCTGCGAACGCACCAACCTCTACGAAAACGGTGGCAGCTGGCTGCCGCCGCAGCCGATGCTTGGCCGCGACTTCAACGGCGGGTCGAGCACCGGCAACATCGTCAGCACGCTCAAGCTCACCGCCTTCGACAGCCTGCCGGCCGGCTACCTGCGCGTACTCGCACAGGACAGCCACGGCACGCCGCAGTTCATCGGCGAAGGCCGCATCGAGGACACCCCCAAGGGTAGCGACGCCACCATCACCCTGGGCAGCGCGTTCGACCTGCGTGCCGAGCGCGAGCGCACCGCCTTCCACATGGACCAGGACGGTCGCACCCTGGACGAGGCCTTCCGCATCACGCTCAGCAATGCCGGCGACAGCACGCGCACCGTCACCGTGCGCGAACACCCCAACCGCTGGCGCGAGTGGAAGTTGGCCTCGTCCAGCCAGAAGCCCAGCAAGCAGACCACCGACACGCTGGAGTTCCGCGTGAACGTACCCGCCAACGGCAAGGCCATGCTGGACTACGCCGTGCGCTACAGCTGGACCGCGGACCAGCATCCGCAGCAATAACCACGAGGAACGCTTCCATGCTCGAAGTCATCCAGCACGACGCCGTCGCCGAGATCCGGCTGGCGCGCCCACCGGTCAACGCGCTGAACCTGGAGCTGCTGCACATGCTGCGCTCGGCACTGGCCGGCGCCATCGCCGGCGGCGCACGCGGCATCGTGCTCGCCGGCGTGCCCGGCATGTTCTCCGCCGGTGTCGACGTGCCCGCCCTGCTGCAGATGGATCGCGCCGGCGCCCGCGCCTACTGGCGCGAGTTCTTCGCCACCGGCGCCGCGCTGGCCTGCTCGCCGGTGCCGCTGGCCGCCGCGATCACCGGCCACAGCCCCGCCGGCGGCGCGGTGCTGGCATTGATGTGCGACTACCGCGTGATGGCGCAGGGCCCGTACAAGATCGGCCTCAATGAAGTGCAGGTCGGCCTCGCCGTGCCCGACTGCATCCAGCTCGCGCTGCGCCGTGTGGTGGGTACCTACCGCGCCGAACGCCTGCTGGTCGCTGGCGCGATGATCGATGCGCAGGAGGCGCTGGCCTGCGGCTTCGTCGACGAAACCACCGGCATCGACCAGGTGACGACGCGCGCGCTGCGCTGGATGGACGAACTACTGGCCCTGCCCTCCCACGCCATGCTGGCCACGCGCCGCCTCGCCCGCGCCGACCTCGTCACCACCTTCGCCGACGTCGACGCCCTGCCGCTGGACGACTTCCTGGAGGGATTCTTCCACCCGCAGACGCAGGCCACCCTGCAGGCCCTGGTAGCGAGGCTCAAGAACAAGGGCTGAGCATCGCCATGCCCGCCGCGCATCAGTGCGTGCGCGGCAGACGCAGCGTGACGTTGCCGTCCATACCGCGCGCGGTGACCACGCCAGCATCGGTGACCAGTTGCACCACTACCGGGCGTACGGCGGCCGGCCAGCGGCCCTCACGGCCGGCGATGCTGACCTTCACCGTGTCGCCCCGCCGCTCGGCGCGATAACTGGTGAGGCGGTATTCGCCGCGGCGATAGCCGTAGCCGTCGCCCGCATCTTCGTACAGCTTTCCCTGTGCCTGGCCGTGCGCGTCCAGGCACACCAGCAGGGTCAGCGGTTCGAGCGAATCCTCGTTGGTGTCCTGCACGACCCGCCCCAGCGGCACGATCGCGCCGCCACGCACTTTCAGCGTGGCCTGCAGCGGATCGGCGCGGTCGCCGTCGACCAGGGACACCGTGCGCCAGATGCCCCGGGGCAGGGCCGGCTGCCGCGCGAAAGCCGGCACCACCAGCAGATCGCCGCCTAGCAGGAAGGCCTGCTGCTCCGCGCGCAGACGCGGATCGCGCGGATCGGCGAAGAACACCGGCCGCATCACCGGCAGGCCGTCCTCCGAGCTTTCCCGGAACAGCGTGTAGAGGTACGGCAGCAGCCGGTAGCGGCGCTCGATGGCGATGCGCGCGGTCTTTTCCACCGCGGGCCCGAACGCCCACGGCTCCTTCTGCTGCGGCGCCTTGATGGTGTGCCCGCGCGAGAACGGATAGAACGCGCCCACCGCGATCCAGTTCGCCCACAGCTTGGGCGTGGCCACGCCGCTGAAGCCGCCGATGTCCGGCCCGCTGAACGGCTGGCCGGACAGGCCGAGGCTGATCGACATCGGGATCGACAGCTTGAGGTCGTCCCAGGTCGAAGCGTTGTCGCCGGTCCAGGTGGCCGCGTAGCGCTGGCCGCCGAGGAAGTTGGAGCGCGTCAGCACGAACGGTCGCTTGTCCGGGTTCGCCGCCTGGATACCCTCGCGCGTGGCGCGCACCATCAGCATGCCGTATACGTTGTGGTATTGCAGATGCGGGCCCGGTGCCAGTCCGCCGCCGCCGCGATGGCGGTTATCGTCGGGCATGGTCTGGCCCTCCACGTTGAACACCGAGGGCTCGTTCATGTCGTTCCACACGCCGTCCGCGCCCTGCGCCATGTAGTCCTTGTACAGCGCCGACCACCACTGCCGCGTCTGCGGCCGGGTGAAGTCGGGAAAGACCACCGCGCCCGGCCAGACCGTGCCCTGGTAGTCGCGGCCCTGCGCGTCCTTCACCCACACGTCCTGCGCGGTGCCGCTGTCGTAGACCGTGTAGCCGGGGTCGATCTTCACGCCCGGGTCGATCATCCACACGCTGTGGAAGCCGCGCTGGTGCAGTTCGCGGTTGAGCCGCTTCGGGTCCGGGAACGTCTTCGGATCGAAGGTGAACACGCGGAAGCCGTCCATGTAATCGATGTCCATCCAGATCACATCGGCCGGGATATGGCGCTTGCGGAATTCGTCGGCGATCTGCAGCACGCGCGTATCGGGCGTGTACGACCAGCGCGACTGCTGGTAGCCGAGCGCCCAGCGCGGCGGCAGCGGCATCGTGCCGGTGAGCGCCGCCAGTCCTTCCAGCACCGCCTGCGGCGAGGCGCGGTCGATCACGATCACCGGCATCGCCGGCCCGCTGGACTCGAACACGATGTCGCTGCCGGTGGCCAGCGTGGCGCGCCAGGTGGAATCGAACAGCACGCCGAACGCGCTGCCGTCCGGCCGCACACCCAGCACCCATGGATGCGACTGGTAGAGCCGCTTGCCGCCGTCCTTCGCGTACTCGAAGTTGTCGGTGTTCCACAGCGTGATGCTTTCGCCGTTGCGTCGCAGCGGGCCGGTGACTTCGCCGGTGCCGTACAGGTCGGCGCCCTGCGGCACCGGCACGGTGACGCGGGTCTTGCCGTCGTGACGGTCGTAGCGCGGGCGGATCGTCCACTGCGCCGGCAACGCGCCCTCGGCCACCGGCGTGTGCAGCAGAGCCAGCGACGGCGGATAGGTCGTCATGTCCGGCGGCAGGAAGGCGGCGATGCCGTCGCCGATCCGCTCGGCCGTGACATGGGCCGCGGCAGCAGCGGGTGCGACGGACGCCGCAGCCAGCGCGGTGCTCGCGAACAGGCTCAGGACGAAGGCAGTCTTCGGCAGCAGTCTGCGCATGCGGCGCCTCTCGATTTCGGGGACGCCGGCCAGCTTATCGGAACACGCCGCAGAATCGCAGCGGACGCCGCGCTATGCGTCGCCGGTAGCCACCGGGCGCGAGCGGTCGCTCACCCAGCCGCTCCACGACGGCGCATACAGGCGCGAACCGGCCAGGCCGGCGTGCTCCATCGCCAGCAGGTTGTGGCACGCGGTGACGCCGGAACCGCACATGTGCACTACGTCGCCAGGCGCGCGCGTGCCGAGCACGGCGAGGAATTCGCGCTGGAGTTCCGGCGCGCTCTTGAAACGGCCGTCGGCAGCGAGGTTGTCGGCGAACGGGCGGTTCAACGCGCCGGGCACGTGGCCGGCGACGGGATCGAGCGGCTCGGTATCGCCGCGGTAGCGCGGCGCGGCGCGCGCGTCGAGCAGCAGCGGTACTGGAGCCGCGTGCAGTGCAGCGTGGTCAAGCACCACCCGGGCGGGATCGAACGTCATCGCGACCGTGGTCGCCGCACGTTGCGGCACCGTGGTTTCCACCGGCAGGCCTGTCGCCTGCCACGCGGCGTAGCCGCCGTCGAGCACCGCCACGGCACGCTCGCCGGCATAGCGCAGCATCCACCACAGCCGCGCGGCGGCCAGAGCGCCGTTGGCAGCGTCATAGGCCACCACCTGCAGGCCCGGCCGCCAGCCCCAGCGGCCCAGCACGGCGGAAAACGCCACGGCGGAAGGCAGCGGGTGCCGCCCCAGTCCTTCGGGCTGGCGCGATAGGTCGGAGAGATCGACATCGAGCTCGGCGTATACGGCGCCTGGGATATGGCCGGCGAGGTAGTCGCGCCGCCCCTTCGCCGGATCGGCGAGATCCTTGCGGCAATCGACGATCAACACCTCGTCCGGCGGCAGGGCGGCCAGTTCGGCCGCCGTGATCAGCGTGGTCTTCATACGCGTCCCATCCTCTTCAGCAGATTCAGCAGGATCGCCGCAGTGGCGCCCCAGATGCGGTGCCCGCCGTGCACGAACTCCACCATCTCGCGCTGGCGGCCACGGTATTCCATGGCATAGCGGCGCAGGTTGGCCGGTTCGAGGAAGAATGCCAGCGGCACCTCGAACACCTCGGCCACTTCGGCGGGCGCGGCGCGCAGCTGCGCATTCGCGGCGATACATGCCACCACCGGCGTGATGCAGTAGCCGCTGATCGTCTCGAAGCTGTCGAGGTAGCCCAGCGGCGTCACCAGCGTACGGTCGAGGCCGATCTCCTCCTCGCTCTCGCGCAGCGCGGTGGCCAGTGCGTCGGCGTCGCCCGGGTCGGTGCCGCCGCCGGGGAACGCCACCTGCCCTGCGTGCGACTGCAGGTGATCGGTGCGCACGGTGAACACCAGGCGCGGCTGCACGCTTTCGCGCAGGCCCAGCAGCACCGCAGCGGGCCGGCGCCGCGTGTTGCCCAGCAGCTCGGCGATGTCGGCATGGTTCCAGCCCGGCGTGCCGGGCGGCGAAGACAATGGCCGCAGCGCCTGCAGCAGATCGTCGTTCATGGCCGGGCGCGCGAAGGCAGCACGTTGCGCATCACGTGCAATCGCTCCGCCTCGCTCATGCCGCGCCAGCGACCGATCTCGTCGATCGTGCGGCGGCAGCCCATGCAGTAGCCCAAGGAGTCCAGCCGGCAGACGCCGGTGCACGGCGTGATCGGGGACGATGGTACGGGGAGGGGTTCGTTCGACATGCCCGGCCATTTTAGGGCGTGTTCGGCACCTCCGCATGGCCCGCGGCTAGGAGCGTGGGCGGTAGAAATCAAGCAGGCGAGGCAAAGCCGTTTTGAGGCAGGTTTCGTGACGGTTTGCAGGCCCATAGTGGTTCCATGGGCCAAAAACCGGCGCGGAAGATGCCCAAAACGGCGAAGCCGCAGCCGCTTGCGTTTCTGCCGCCCACGCTCCTAGTGCACGTCGTCGCCCGGCGTCGACGGCTTGATCGCCAGCAGCTCGATCTCGAACACCAGCGCCTCGTTCGGGCCGATGCGCGGCAACTGGCCTTCCTTGCCGTAGGCCAGCTGCGGCGGAATCACCACCTTCCAGCGGTCGCCCACGTGCATGCGCGGAATCACGTCGCGCCAGCCCGGGATCATGTGGTCCACGGTGATGCTCGCGGGCGCACCGTGCGCCCAGGTACTGTCGAATTCGGTGCCGTCCACCAGCATGCCGCGATAATCCACCACCACCGTGCTGGTGGCCGAGGGACTGGCCGTGCTGTCGCCGCGCTTGATCACGGAATACTGGATGCCGGAAGGCAGCTGGATCACGCCGGGCTGCTTGGCGTTGCGCGCCATGAAGGCTGCGCTCTTGCGCGCATTGGCCGCCGCGATCTGTTCGAACTCGGCCTGCGCATCGGTGCGCAGCTGCTGGTTGAAGGCGCTCAGCTGCTGGTGCATAGCCTGCATCGACACCGTCGGTCGCCGCTTGTTGTAGGCGTCCTGGATCGCGCGCTGTAGGGTGGCGATGTCGATCTCCGGGATGCCGGCCTGGGTGCGGCCATCCACGAACTGACTGCCGATCTGGTAGCCGATCGCGTAGGAAAGCTTGGTCTTGTCCAGCTTCACCGGAGCCGGTGACTGCGGGCGGGTCTGCGCATGGACCACGCCGGCCACCAACAGGCAGGGCAGCAGCCAACGCAGTCGTATCATGCCGTTCTCCATCGCGACTCCTGCCTCATGCCGCATGCCGCGGCCGCTCCGGGGTACCACATCGTAAGGGTTTCGCATTGCACATGCAGCGTCCAGGCGCTTCGACGGTGGAAACATTCGAGCGAGGCGAAAGGCTCGCCGTGCGAGGGCAGGCTTGCATCGATTCGCCGGCCCATGCTGCTTCCACGGACCAAGGGCCGGGGGAACGATGCGCCGCTTGCGGGCTTTGCAGGTTGGACGATTTCTGCCGTCGATGCTCCACGCCATGAGAAACCCGGCGACAGCAAAGGTTCCCGCGCTACCATTCGCGTTTCGGAACAGTTGGAGTTTCCAGCATGGCCTACCGCAACCTCGACATCGGCAACCGCGGTGCGGTGCGCACCATCACGGTGAATCGCCCCGACAAGCTCAATGCACTGAACCGCGACACGCTGAACGAGCTCACCATCGCCTTCGCCCAGGCCGCACAGGACGACGCGGTGCGCGCGGTGGTGCTGACCGGCGCGGGCGACAAGGCCTTCGTGGCCGGCGCCGACATCGCCGAGATGAACGGCTACACCCCGGTGCAGGCGCAGGGCTTCTCGCGCGCGGGGCAGCGCCTGATGAACAGTATCGAGCGGCTGGGCAAACCGGTGGTCGCGCGCGTCCAGGGTTTTGCGCTGGGTGGCGGCATGGAACTGGCGATGGCCTGCCATCTGCGCGTGGCCAGCGAGAAGGCGAAGTTCGGCCAGCCCGAGATCAACCTCGGCCTGATCCCCGGCTTCGGCGGCACCCAGCGCCTGCTGCGCCTCGCCGGCCGCAGCGCCGCGCTGGAGCTGTGCCTCACGGGTGCGCCGATCAACGCGCAGCGCGCCTACGAGCTTGGCATCGTCAACCGCGTGGTGGCGCCCGAGGCGCTGGACGAGACGGTGAACGCGCTGGCCGACCAGCTCGCCGCCGCCGCGCCGCTGGCCGCCGCCGGCATCCTCGACGCGGTGCTGCAAGGTGGCGAGGCGTCGCTGGACCAGGGCCTGGAATTCGAGACCCAGGGCTTCGCACTGATGTTCTCCACCGAGGACATGCGCGAAGGAACCAGCGCGTTTTTGGAGAAGCGCAAGGCGCAGTTCAAGGGCAGCTGAGACCTCGACCGCTTGCCGCCGCCTCGTCATTCCGGCTTTCGCCGGAATGACGGCATCGCGAGGCCGCGAGTTGCCTCAGTGATGCCCGCCGGCGTACTTCTTCTCGCCCGCGGTCACCGCTATGTCGAGCCGGTTCTCCGGCGGCGCCAGCGGGCAGGTGGCGAATGGCGTGAACGCACAGGGCGGGTTGTACGCCTTGTTGAAGTCGAGGATCACCGTGCCCGGCTTGTCGAGGCCGCCGGCAGGCAGCGCTGCGTAGAGGAAGCGCGCGGCACCGTAGGTTTCCTTGCCCGAGGTGCGGTCGGCCAGCACGAAGAACAGCTCGCCGCCCGGCTCTTCCTGGTAGGGCAGCAGTTCGAACGTGTGGCCGTCGCGATGGAAAACCGCCTTGCCGGGCACCTTCACGGCGTCGATGGTGCCGATAACCGAACCCATTTCGAGATCCTGCGGCGGCGTGAACGGCACCCAGTCGGCCTCGATGCGCCAGGACGGGTCGATCGGGAAGTAGTCGATGCCGGAAAAGTCGCGGCGTGCCTCGGCGTCGCCGTCCTTCACGCGCAACGCCTTGCGGCCGTCGCGCTCGATCACGAAGAAGTTCGCATTGCCGAAGCGCACCGTGGTGGGAGCGGCGCCTGCGGCGGCATGCATGTCGTCGACCAGCGCGGCCTCGGCCACAGGCTTGCCGTCGACGGTTGCGCCGCTGTCCTTCGCCAGCGTGATGCTCACCGCACCATTCGCCGCCAGCGTCACCGTGCCCAGATGCGCAGGACCGGCCTTCAGCACGATGTCGTTGCCGGCCGCGCTGCCCACGCGGTTCGCGCCCTCGTGCAGCCATTCCAGCCCAATCAGGCTGAGCCAGCCGTCCGGCGCGGTGAGCCGCGCCACGCGGGCGGCACGCCACTGCTCGATTTCGTGGGCGTAGGTTGACGGGGCTTCGGCGACAGACACGGTGGCGACTCCGGGTATCAGGGCGAACAGGAAAGCGGCGACTCGCAACATGGGGACGATCCGCGGCGATGGAATCCAGAGTATGGACATCCAAACGCGACACAGGCAAGCATGCCACCTTGCAAGTTGCTTCCACCTGCACGCAGGGGAGGATGCACGGCGGCTCGACGTCAATCGGCCGGATTCAATGCACGTAGCCAGTCGCGGAAACCATGACGCCTTCCCGTCAGGCGGCTGCGCTTTTCATCGGGATCAGCCGCCGAACGTGTCGGCAGAAATCCACGTAGGCACCCAGCTTTTGCCGCCGTCCGTTGAAATGGCCCAATCCTGTTGACAGGATTTCGAGGTGATGTCCGACCAGACGTTTCGGATCAGCACGGTCTTTCCATCGATCTCGTCCAGGCCGACGAAGGTGCCCACGCCGTTCCCGAATTCGCCAATCATCGGCTTGCCAAGCGTCCCGGACTTGCTGTTCGCGAAATAAACCCTCCACTGGTGCGTCTTGCGGTCGTACAAACGAAGCGCCAGATCCTCGACATGACCGCCAGGCCCATCGACTTCGAGCTGGCCCACATTGGCCCAGTCATCCCATACGCGATACACCACATGCGTTCCATTCAGGTTGCTCCACGCATGGGGTGACGTGAGGGGATTCAACACAGCCCGTATCCGGGTCGCCCAGTGCCCCATGTTGAAGTCGAAGTCGTGCTCCGATCCAGTGCCCTGCGTGGAGCGGGTATCGTAATCGGGGGTTTTCTTCAGCCGGGTGAGTTGCGCAACGAAGTTCGTAACCCAGGTCTTGCCGCCATCGATCGAGGACGCAATCTCGTAATGGTAGGAATCCGGCGTGATGTTCGACCAGATATCGCGCTCGAGGACCTTCTTGCCGGCGATTTCGGTCCAGCCATGGAACACGCCGCGCCCATTCTTGAATTCCCCGTACGAAGGTTCCTGCATGATGCCGTTGCTGCTGCCTGCGAACTGCTCGCTCCATTGCCCGGACTTCGGGTTGTACAGAAAGAGCGTCAGACCCTGGAAGTGGCCGCCGGACCCGGAGGCTTCGATCTTCTCCAGGTTGGCCCGCCCCTTCCACAAGGGCTGATCGATCACCGTTCCGGTGAACTTCACCCATTCGCCGACACCCGATGCCGTGACGTCCCGGCTCATGATCTGGGTCCGCCACGTGCCGAAGTGAAAATCGAAGGCGTGCTGCTGATCGTCGCCCTGCACCGTGCCCGCGGCCGATGACGACTGCCATCCGATCGTCGCCACCAGGGCAAGCAGGCAGGCCCGCAAGATTGTCTTATGCATGATCGTCTCTCTCTTGGTTGGAATACGTACCGGTGTACGGTCCAGTCCCTGCGTCACCACTGAAACTCCAACTGGCGCCTTGGCCGTTCCCCTGCCCGCATTTGTGGTCAAGCTCAGCAGGAGCGGCTTCGGACCCACTCGACTCTCATCAATGGACGTAGTTGATTGCGATCGCCGGCGTCAGCGAGCGCGTCGCGTTGTGCCCGCCCACGATCACGCGCGCCCCCAGCAGCACGCCCAGGTTCGGCGTCCAGCTGTATTCGACCGCGGGGGCGTAGCCGTAGGCGTCGCTGGGACCGGCCTGCAGGTGCACGGGTACGGGCAAGGCGGCGACCGGGTCGGTGCTGCCGTCGACGCGGGTGGCGGCACCGTGGCTGCGGAACAGGTCCAGCGCAAGCACCCAGCGGCGGGTGAAGCTGTATTCGAACGAGGTGCCGAGGTAGAACGCGTCGCCCGGCCGAGCGGTGCCGCGGAAACCGGGCGCGGTGCCGTAGACGCTGGCGCCGGTGACGTCGGCATCACCGTTGAAGGTGCGGGTGAGGTTGAGCCGCACGCGCAGCAGGCGTCCGTTCGGCATCCAGAAATAGCTCTGCGCGTTGAGGCCCAGTGTGGTGGCCCAGGCGCCACCGCCCATGCCATCGCTGGCGCGCGCCAGCTTGTCGTAGCGGCCGGTGGGCAGGGATTCCTGCAGCTGCACGGCGAGCGTGGGCAGCCAGCTGCCTTCGTGGAAACGGGTGAGCCGGTATTGCGCCTGCACGATCTGGTCGCCGAGGCCGATGCCGGAGCTGTTCGGCCCGTTGCTCACCCGGTTGTAGCCGACAATGGGGATCAAGCCCGCGGTGAGCCGGTCGGTGAGCCCGTACAGCACGTAGGCGCGCGAGCCGAACGCGTCCGAGCCTTTCGAGGTGACGTCGTAGACGTAGGGCTCGATCAGCATGTGGCCGGTCGGCAGGGTCTCGGCGGAATTGGCCAGCATCGGGCCGGTCCACCAGGCGTCGTCCAGCGCCTGCCGCGGCGGGCCAGCGTCCTGCGCGGCGGCCGTGCCGATGCCCAGCAGCACGGTGAACAGCGCGGTGATTCCGCGCCCCGTTCGACGTCGCTTCACCGCCCTTCCCCGCATGACCACCGACACCTCCACCGTTCGCCTGTAGCGGGCAGACTAGGCAGCCAAGTGGCTCGAACAAATAGCCACTTGGTGCGAACATGGCATGACCACTCGGGAGATCGTGATGAAGCGCGCGTCCGCCAGTCTGCTGCCTTCGATCGCGCTCGAAGGCAGCGGACCGATCTATCAGCAGCTGGCGGAGTGGTTCCGCCGCGCCATCGCTGAGGGCCGGCTGCGCCCGGGCCAGCGCGTGCCCTCCACCCGCGCGCTGGCCGGCGAGCTGGGCGTGTCGCGCCTGCCGGTGCTGGGCGCCTACGAGCAGCTGCATGCCGAGGGCTATCTGGAGAGCTTCACCGGCGCCGGCACCTGCGTGGCCGCAGCGATCCCGCACGAAAGGCCGGTCGCGCCGCGTCGCCGGCCGCCGCGCGTGCCTGCCGAGCCCGCCACGCCAGCCCCGCGCCGGGTCGCCGCGCGGGTGGCGGCGATGGCCGCGCCGCCGCAGACCTGGCTGGAGAGCCAAGGCGCGTTCCGCGTGGGCGTGCCCGCGCTCGACCACTTTCCGCACGGCGTGTGGTCGCGCCTGCTGAGCCGGCACGCGCGCCACGTCGGCAGCGACGCACTGGTCTACGGCGACACCATGGGCCATGCGCCGCTGCGCGAGTCGATCGCCGAATACCTGGCGACGGTGCGCGCGGTGCACGCCGACGCCGGACAGATCCTGGTCACCAGCGGCGCGCAGCACGGCCTGCAGATCTGCGCGCACGCCCTGCTCGACCCCGGCGACCGCGCCTGGGTGGAGGAACCCGGCTACGCCGGCGCGCACCAGGCGCTGGCGGCGGTGGACGCCGTGCCGGTGCTGGTGCCGGTGGATGCGGACGGTCTGGACGTGGCCGCCGGCATCCGTCGCGCGCCGGCCGCGCGCCTGGCCTACGTCACGCCTTCGCACCAGTTTCCGCTGGGCGCCACGATGAGCGCGGCGCGGCGCATCGAACTGCTGCAATGGGCGGCGCGCACGGGCAGCTGGATCGTCGAGGACGACTACGACAGCGAGTACCGCTACGGCAGCAAGCCGATCGCCGCGCTGCAAGGACTGGATGCCGACGCGCGGGTGATCTACGTGGGCACCTTCAGCAAGGTGATGTTTCCCGCGCTGCGGCTGGGCTACCTGGTGGTGCCGAAGGACCTGCTGCCGGCCTTCCGCGCCGCCCGCGACGCACTGGACACCTGCTCGCCGATGCTGCCGCAGCGGGCGCTGCACGACTTCATCCGCGAGGGCCATTTCGCGCGGCACATCCGCCGCATGCGCGTGCTGTACGCGGCGCGGCGCGCGGCGCTGCGGGCGGCGATTCACCGGCACCTGCCCGGTGCGCTGCAGGTCGTGGGTGCCGAGGCGGGCATGCAGCTGACCGCCCTGCTGCCGCCGGAGGTGGACGACGTGGCGCTGTCACGGCGGGCGGCGCAGGCCGGCGTGTCGGTGCGGCCGCTGTCGCCCTGCTACCGCGGCGAGGCGAAGCGCAGCGGATTGATCCTGGGCTACGGCAGCGTGGACGAGCGTACCATCGAGGAAGGCGTGCGGCGGTTGCGGCAATGCCTGTAGGAAGCCTGTCGCTCATCATGCCCGCGAGGGAGGGCGTCCCATGCTGCGGCGAGGCAAACGACCGACGGACGCTGATCGAAACGGGCTGCGAATCATACGGAACGCACTGGAGACGACTGAATGTTCAGCCATGTAATGGTCGGATCAAACGACATCGAGCGATCAAAGCGGTTCTACGACGCCGTGCTCGGAGCTCTCGGAGCAAGCGAGCCAACGCGGAAAAAGAACCGCACCGGGCAAACCCGCTTGTTCTACCACCACGGCGGCGGAACGTTCTGTGTCACCGAGCCGATCAACGGCGCGTCGGCCACGTTCGCAAATGGCGGCACCATCGGCTTCAAGTGCACTTCGCCAGAGCAAGTGCGACAGTTTCACGACGTGGCCGTCACGCACGGTGGAACGTCGATCGAAGACCCGCCGGGCATGCGTGACGGCAATCTGGGTGCCATGTACCTGGCTTACGTACGCGACCCGGACGGCAACAAGCTCTGCGCGGCGCACAGGACCACGTGAGTTCGCTACAAAGCTGGGGTGACCGGTTTTCGATGAGCGCCGCCGCTCAGGCCACGCCGAGTGGCAGGTTGGTCGTGCCGATCACGCGCTCGCCCACACACTCGCCGCGCGCGAAGGCCAGCGCCGCGGCGATCACCGCGGGCGCGTCCAGCACGCGGCGGTGGCCCAGCCCCTGCGTGCTGAGCAGGCGCGCGCCGGGCCAGTAGCGCGCGTAGCGCTCGCCCTCGCTCCACGGCACGTCGGCGTCGTCGAGGTCGTGCACGATCAATGCGGGCTGGCCCAGCGCAGGCAGGTGGCGATGCACCTCAAGCTGCTCCACGCTGATGCCGGTGCGACGCAGCAGCCAGTCGTAGAAGGCCTGGCGCAGGTGTTCGCCCAGGTGCACGAGGTGGAAGTAGCGGCTGGCCGCGTCGGCCATGTCGGCGGCGGGCGCCACCAGCACCAGGCGGTGCGCATGCCAGTCCTCGTCCTGCGCCAGCGCCAGCGCGGCGCCGCCCAGCGAGTGCCCCACCGCCAGCGCAGCCTCGCCGTAATGGCGGCCCACCGCGCGGAGGGTGGCGGTGAATTCGGGCAGGGTGCACAACCTGCCGCTGCTGCAACCGTGGCCGGGCTGGTCGAAAGTCACCACGGCGTAGCCCTGCGCGCGCAGCCCTTCCACCCAGGGCAGGAAGCGCAGGCCGAAGCTGGACCAGCCGTGCGCCAGCAGCGCGTACGGCTGCGCGGCGGGATCGCCCCAGACATAGGTGGCGATGCGCTCGCCGCCGATCTGCAATTCGCCGCGCTGCATCGCCGTGTCTTCCGGCGCCGCCAGTGCGCGGCTGCGGCTGCTGGCGAACGGCGTGGCGAACAGCCGCGCGGCGAGGTCGGCGGTGCGTTTCGGCGCCAGCCGGCCGCCGAGCACGAAGCCGGCGCGCAACGCGCCGAGACGGAGACGGGTGGAAACGGAAGCGGCATGCGGGGACATGGGGGATTCCTCAGAGCCTGTTTCAGGGTTGCCAGCTGCGCCACAGGCGCTCGAACGCCGCGGCGGTGTGGCACTCGGCCTCGTCGTAGCCGAACAGGCCGCCGTCGTGATGCAGGCCGAGCAGCAGCGCGTAGATCTCGAACGCGAGCTGCGCGGCGTCGGTGTCGGCGCGCAGGTGGCCTTCGTCCACCGCCTGCGCGATCGCCTTCTGCAGCTCGCCGCGCCAGCCGGACTGCTGCGCCACCACGGCGTCGTGCAGCACGCCGTCGCGGCCGTCGTACTCGCTGGCGGCGGAAAGCAGCACGCAGCCGTTCTCGTGCCTGCGCGCCCAGACGAACCAGTTCGCCACGATGGCGCGCAGGCGCGGCAGGCCGCGCGGCTGCTTCAGCGCGGGCAGCAGCACGTTGGCCATGAAGCGCCCGGCGCCCAGCTCGAGCACGGCCAGCTGCAACTCCTCGCGCGAGCCGAAGTGCGCGAACACGCCGCTCTTGGACATGTCCACACCCGCCGCCAGCGTGCCGATGGACAGGCCTTCCAGCCCGTCGCAGCGGGCCAGCGCGTAGGCATGGTCGAGGATCAGTTCGCGGGTGGCGGCGCGCTTGCCGGCAGGAGTGGCGGTTTCCATGAATAGAAAATAGCACGATCGTTCGTTCTTTTTAAAGACCTGCACCGCATGCCGCCACGATCCTGCTTTTGTCCGGCACCCGGCACACCGGAGGCGCACCGGTCCACTCGTGCCTGAACGCGTCGATGTGCTTGCGTCAACACGCGCGGCAGGACGGCGTTCTCCATCCTGCACGCCGCCTTTCGCGGCAATCACGGAGAGCAGCATGATTCGCAAGTCTTCCGCCCTGATCCTGTCCGCCGGGCTGGCGCTGGCCTGGGCCGGCCTGGTCGCCACCCCCACGGCACAGGCGGCGCCCCAGGTATCGGTCGGCGTGGGCGTGGGCATCGGCGTGGCCCCGCCGCCGCCGCGCTTCGAACGCGTGCCGCCGCCGCGCGCCGGCTTCGTGTGGGCGCCCGGCTACTGGGCATGGAGCCCACGCATGCATCGCCACGTATGGGTGGGTGGGCGCTGGATGCGCGTGCGTCCGGGCTACCGCTACATGCCGGCGCGCTGGCGACAGGGGCCGCACGGCCACTGGCATTTCAACGCCGGCTACTGGGGCCGCTGAGCGCGCAACAAGCTGCGGCGGAAACGGCGATGCCGCGCCGCTTTCCGTCGCAGGAATCGCCTCTACACTGCTCCCGCTCCCACGGCGCTGCAACGCCGTCCAGCCACGCTCCATCACACCAACGAGGGAACCCATGTCGTCACGTCTTGCAGGTTTGTTGATCGTCGCCGCCGTCGCCACCGTGGCGTCGGGCTGCGTCGAGGAGCGCCCGGTCTACCGCCCGCGTCCGATGCAGCGCGAAGTGATCGTGGAGCGCCAGGCTCCGCCGCCCCAGGTGGTGGAAGTGATCGCCCCGCAGCCGCCACCGCCGCGCATTGTCGAAGTGGTGCCGCAGCCACGCTCCGGCTTCATCTGGGTGCACGGCTACTGGCGCTGGGACGGCCGCCGCTACGTCGCCGTGGCCGGCCACTGGCGCGAGGCACGGCCCGGTTATCACTATGTGCATCCGCACTGGGAGCAGCGCGACGACGGTTGGCACTTCCATGTGGGTGTGTGGGTGAACGGCTGAGCCAGAGGTAATTTTTGTGGCCGTCCATGGCCCGCGGTTCAACGAAACGGCCCGGTACTCCGGGCCGTTTCGTTTTCGCGGCCCGCCATTCGGCTCGTCGCAGACGCCGCGACGAAAGGCAGGCAGAATCTGCGGATGCCGACGCCATCGCACACCATGGAAGACATCCAGCCCGGCCTGATGGTCGTGCACGGCAACCGGCTGGAGGACCTGCGCGACCTGCTGGTCGCCTGGCTGGCGCGCATGCCGCTGGCGCCGCTGGAAGACGAGCTGATGCTGGTGCAGAGCAACGGCATCGCGCAGTGGTTGAAGCTGGCGCTGGCGCGTCCGCGCGAAGCGGGCGGCATGGGCATCAGCGCGGCGGTGGAGATGCAGCTGCCCGGCCGCTTCCTGTGGCAGGCCTATCGCGCCGTGCTGGGCCGCGAGGCGGTGCCGGCGGATTCGCCGTTCGACAAGTCGCGGCTCGCCTGGCGCCTGATGCGCCTGCTGCCCGCGCAACTCGGCCAGACCGACTTCGCGCCGCTGCGCCACTTCCTCGGCGGAGACCGGGCTGCCCCGGGCAAGCCCGATCCAATCAAACTTTTCCAGCTGGCCCGCCAGGTCGCCGACCTGTTCGACCAGTACCAGGTTTATCGCGCCGACTGGCTGGACGACTGGGAGCACGCCCGCAACCTGCTGCGCGACGATCTGCGCGGGCCCGCGGTGCCGCTGCCCGCCAACCAGCGCTGGCAGGCCCGCCTGTGGCGCACGCTGCTGGACGACGTGGGCAACGCGCAGCGCGCCCGGCACCGCGCCGCCGTGCATCGCGCCTTCATGGAACGCGTCGCCGCGCTGGACACGCGACCCGCCGCGCTGCCCCGGCGCGTCGTGGTATTCGGCATCTCCTCGCTGCCGCAGCAGACGCTGGACGCGCTTACCGCGCTGGGCCGCCATTGCCAGGTGCTGCTGCTGGTGACCAATCCCTGCCGGCACTACTGGGCCGACATCATCGAGGATCGCGAGCTGCTCAAGGCCGCCCGGCGCCGCCAGACGGGCAAACCCGGCCTGCCGGCCGAACCGTGCTTCGAGGAGCTGCACCTGCATGCGAATCCGCTGCTGGCCGCCTGGGGCAAGCAGGGCCGCGACTACATCCGCCTGCTCGACAGCTTCGACCGCCCCGACGCTTACCGCGCGCGTTTCGCCGCGCTGGGCCGCGACATCGACCTGTTCGTCGATCCCGGCCGCGACAGCCTGCTGCACCAGGTGCAGCAGGCCATCCTCGACCTCGAACCGCTGCCGGCCGATCCCGCGCAGCGTCCGCCGCTGATTCCCGGCGACGACTCGCTGCGCTTCCACGTCGCGCACAACCCGCAGCGCGAGGTGGAGATCCTGCACGACAACCTGCTCGCGCTGTTCGAGCAGGCCGCGCGCGACGGCAAGCCGCTGGCGCCCCGCGACGTGATGGTGATGATGCCGGACATCCAGGCCTACGCGCCGCACATCCAGGCGGTGTTCGGCCGCATTCCGCCTGACGATCCGCGCTTTCTCCCCAGCAGCATCGCCGACCGCCCCGCGCGCGGCGCCGCGCCGCTGCTGGTGGCGCTGGAGCAGCTGCTGCGCCTGCCCGAGTCGCGCTTCGCCGCGGGCGACATCCTCGACCTGCTCGACGCGCCCGCGCTGCGCCGCCGCTTCGGCCTGGCCGAAACCGCGCTGCCCGTGCTGCGCCGCTGGATCGAGGGCGCGGGCATCCGCTGGGGGCTCTCCGGGGCGCAGAAGGCCAGCCTGGGCCTGCCGCCCGAGGAACAGAACAGCTGGCGCTTCGGCCTGCGCCGCATGCTGCTGGGTTACGCCGTGGGCGACGGCGAATCGCTGGACGGCATCGCGCCCTATGCCGAAGTGGGTGGCCTCGACGCCACCCTGGTCGGGCCGCTGGCCCTGCTGCTGGATCAGCTCGACGACTACGGCAAGCTGTTCGCCAAGCCAGCCGCGCCCGCCGCCTGGGGCGAGCGCCTGCGCGGCCTGCTCGCGGCCTGCTTCGACGCCGGTCGCGATGACGCCGACGCCGTACTGCTGCAAGGTCTGCACGAGGCACTGGAGACCTGGGAGCGGGCTTGCGAGGAAGCCGGCTTTGCCGCCACGGTGCCGCTGGCCGTGGTACGCGAACACTGGCTGGCCGCCGTGGACGAAAGCCGCCTCTCGCAGCGCTTCCTCGGCGGCGCGGTGAGCTTTGCCACCCTCATGCCTATGCGTGCCATCCCGTTCCGCGTGGTGTGCCTGCTGGGCATGAACGACGGTGCGTACCCGCGCCGCACGAACGCGCCGGATTTCGACCTGATGGCCCTGCCCGGCCAGCAGCGCCCTGGCGACCGTTCGCGCCGCGAGGACGACCGTTACCTGTTCCTGGAAGCCCTGCTCGCCGCCCGCGACACGCTGTACGTGAGCTGGGTGGGCAAGAGCGCCCGCGACAACAGCGAGCTGCCGCCTTCGGTGCTGGTGGGACAGCTGCGCGACTACCTCGCCGCCGGCTGGGACGCGCCGCTTGCCGCGCTCACCACCGACTACCCCCTGCAAGCCTTCAGCTCCAGCTATTTCGACGCCGCCAGCGACGCACGCCTGTTCACCTATGCCGCCGAATGGCAGCGTGCGCGCGAGGTCGCGCGGGCAGGCGGCGCCGCTCCGCTCCCGCCATGGCAACGCGAAACGCCGCTGGGCCTTGCCCTGCTGCAGCGCTTCCTCAAGGCACCCGCCAAGGCGTTCTACGCCGAACGCCTTGCCGTGCACTTCGCCGGCGACGAGGAGGCCGACACCGACAACGAGCCCTTCGCCCTCGATCCCCTGGCGCACCATCAGATCACCGACGGCTTGCTGCGCACCGCCATCCACGATGGCCACGGCGCACTGGCGCCGGCCGCGCAACGGCTGCACGAACAGGGCGCGCTGCCGCCGGGCAGCTTCGGCGAGCTGACGCTGGCGCCGCTGGAAGCCGCCGCCGGGCGCGCCGCCACCCGCTGGCGCGCGCTGGATGCCCACTATCCGCTCACCGGCGAAAGCTGGGTGCTGCACGCTGCAGCGCACGGCCTCGCCGTCGAAGACAGGCTGGATGACCTGCGCGAGGGCGACGACGGCCAGCGTATCCGCCTCATGGCCACCGCCAGCACGATCAAGAGCGACAAGAAACTCCGCCACGACAAACTGCTCGCCTACTGGGTCGCGCATCTGCTGGTCAACGCCAACGCGGTGGCCGCCACCACCTGCATCGTGGCGCCGGACGCGCGGGTGCAATTGCGCCCGCTCGATGCCGCCGAGGCGAAACATCATCTCGAATCACTGCTGGCCGCCTTCGCCGAAGGCATGCGCACGCCGCTGCCCATCGCGCGCAAGACCGCCTTCGCCTGGCTGCTGACCGAAGCCGCGAACCAGGGGCTGCCCCCCGAGAAGCAGAAGAACCCCTACGCCAACGCGCGCAAGCGCTACGACCTCGACGAGGGCGAGCACGGCCACGGCGAGGTGGACGAGGAACCCGTCCTCGCCCGTACCTGGCCCGATTTCGCCGCCTTGCACGGCGCCGGCTTCGAGCGCTGGCTGCACTTGTACCGCCCCCTGCTCGACGCCGCGCGCGTCATGGACGAAGCCGCATGAGCGCCACGCAAGCCCTCGATCCGCTGCGCCTGCCGCTAACCGGGACCCAGCTCATCGAAGCCAGCGCCGGCACCGGCAAGACCTGGACCATCGCCGCGCTGTACCTGCGCCTGGTGCTGGGCCACGGCGGCGCAGCGCCGCTCTTGCCCGCGCAGATTCTGGTGATGACCTTTACCAGGGCCGCCACCGCCGAGCTGCGCGAACGCATCCGCACGCGCCTCGCCGAAGCCGCCGAAGCCTTCCGCGACCGGTGCGCAGCCGACGATTTCCTGCGCGACCTGATCGCCGAATACCCGGACGCAGGGCAGCGCGCCCGCGCCGCGCGCCAGTTGGAACTGGCCGCGCAGTGGATGGACGAGGCCGCGGTGTTCACCATCCACGGTTGGTGCCAGCGCATGCTCACCCAGCACGCCTTCGCCAGCGGCGAGGCGGCCGGCGCGGATGCCGTGGCCGACGACGCCGCGCTGCTCGCCGAAGCCGTGCGCGACTACTGGCGCGGCCATGTGTTCACGCTGGATCGCGAAGCCGCCGCGCTGTATGCGCAATCATGGGACACGCCCGCTGCGCTGCAGGCCGCGCTGAAACCGCTGCTTCCCCACGTCGAACGCCTGCAGCTGGGCGGCCAGCCGCTGCCTGCCCTGCGCGAACCTGGCGATCTGCTGGAGGCGCGGGCCAAGGCGCTGCATGCCGCTGAGGCGCAGGCGCGCAGCCTCTGGCTCAGGGACGCCGACGCCATCGAATCCCTGCTGCTCGCGGCCTCGCGGGCCAAGGTGTTCGACGGCCGCAGGCTGCAAGCCAGGGGCCTGCCCGGTCACTTCGCTGCCATGCACGCCTGGGCGCAGGGCAACGAGATCGGCGACGACACGCTGGAGCGCTTCACCAACGTCTACCTGGCCGAACGCACGGTGGCTGGCAAACAGCCGCCCGCGCACCCTGCCTTCACGGCCATCGATCACTTGCTCGACACCCGTCGCCAGGCCGCGGCACTGCCCCCGCTGCTGCTGGCCCATGCCGCCCCCTGGGTGGCGCGACGCGTGGACGAAGCCCGCCGCCAGCTGGCCCTGCTCGGCTACGACGACATGCTCAAACGCATGGACGCCGCCCTGCACGGCGCCACCGGTGACACGCTGGCTCGACTGATCGCCACGCAATACCCGGTGGCGCTGGTGGACGAGTTCCAGGACACCGACCCGCTGCAATGGCGCATCTTCCACCGCATCTACCACGGCATCGAAGGCAAGGCGCTGCTGCTGATCGGCGACCCCAAGCAGGCCATCTACGGTTTCCGCGGCGCGGACATCCAAGCCTACTTCAGCGCGCGCAAAGACGCCGCACAACCGCATTGGTCCCTGGATACCAACCACCGTTCCACCCAGCCATTGGTCGAAGCCGTCAATGCTGTCTTTGCGTTTGCGGACAAACACGACAAGGGTGCGTTCGGCTTCGGCGGGCAACTCCCATTCATCGCGGCGAACGCCAAAGGCCGCAGCGAACGATTCCAGTTCGGCGGCGCCGATCTGCCGGCGATGCAGATGGCCGTCCAGACGTCTGCCACCGCCGTCGGCGCGGGCGACTACCGCGAGACGCTGGCCGCCCACGCCGCCGCGCAGCTGGTGGACTGGCTGGGCGCCGCGCGCGCCGGCCGGTGCGGCTTCGCCGGTGAAGATGGCCGCTTCACTCCGATTGAGCCCAGCGATATCGCGATCCTGGTGCGCGACAAGAACGATGCCGCCGCGATGCGCGCGGCGCTGCACGCGCGCGGCCTCGCCCACGTGTACCTCTCGGACAAGCAATCGGTCTACGAAAGCGCCGAGGCGGTCGAGTTGCAATGCTGGCTCGCCGCCTGCGCCAATCCCGGCAACGACCGCGCCATGCGTGCCGCGCTGGCCACGCCCATGATGGGCCAGAGCCTCGCTGAGCTGGATCGCCTGAACACCGACGAGGCGCAGTGGGAAGCCTGCGGCGAGCATTTCCGCCAGCTGCATGCCCTGTGGCAACGCCACGGCGTGCTGGTGATGCTGCACGAGCTTTTGCACCGCTTCGGCGTGCCCGCGCACCTGCTGAACCGCACGGGCGGCGAGCGTGCACTCACCAACCTGCTGCAGTTGGCCGAACTGCTGCAACAGGCCGCTACCGGACTGGACGGCGAGCACGCGCTGATCCGCCACCTCGCCGCGCAGATCGCCAACCCCGGCAGCGGCGAGGCCGCCGAGGAACAGGTCGTGCGGCTGGAAAGCGAGGCCGCGCTGATCAAGGTGGTGACCATCCACAAATCCAAGGGCCTGGAATACCCGGTGGTGCTGCTGCCCTTCGTCTGCGGCTACAAGGAAACCGGCGACAAGAAGCCGCTGCTTTGGCACGACAATCAGGGCGCCGCGCATTTCGACCTGTGCCCCGGCATCGACGCCTGGCAAGCCGCCGAGGACGAACGCCTGCAGGAGGACCTGCGCCTGCTCTATGTGGCCCTCACCCGCGCCCGCCACCTGTGCTGGCTGGGCGTGGCCTGCCTCAAGGACGGATCGAAGAGCGATTCCGGCCTGCACAAGTCCGCCTTCGGTTACGTGCTTTCCGGCGGCAAGCCGGTCGAACCCGCCGAACTGATGGCGAAACTCGGCGCCCTCGCCAACGGCCAGCCAGCCATCCGGCTCGTCGCGCTGGCCGAAACCGCCGACACCCGGCGCTACCAGCCCCAGGACAGCGCCAGCACGCCGCGCCCCGCACGCCTGTGCACCCTGCCTGCGCACACGCCATGGTGGATCGCCAGCTACAGCGCGCTGGCCCGGCACGACCAAGCCGCGCCATCCACCGCGCCGGAAACCGCCAGCCAGGCCACGCTGGCCGAAACCGCGCAGGCGGAGGCCGACGCCGAAGCCTCGGCCTCCGCACCCGGCATCCACGGCTTCGACCGCGGCGCCACACCCGGCACCTTCCTGCACGAGCTGCTGGAGCACTGCGCGGAGGAAGGCTTCGCCCGCGCAGCTGCGCCCTCGCCGCTGCTGCGCGACACGATCGCCCGCCGCTGCCAGGCGCGCGGCTGGAAGCGCTGGATCGATCCGCTCACCACGTGGCTGCCCACGCTGCTGCGCACGCCGCTGCCCTTGCCAGGCGGCGGGGCGATGCCGCTGGCCGCGCTGGCCGATCCGCAGCATTACCGTGCCGAGCTGGAGTTCTGGTTCGAGGCGAACCGCGTCGATGCGCAGGCGCTGGACCGCCTGGTCAGCACGCACACGCTGGATGGCGCGGCGCGTCCGGCACTGGCGCCGAGCTTCGTCAACGGCATGCTCAAGGGCTTCGTCGATCTCGTGTTCGAGCACGAGGGCCGCTGGTACGTGGCCGACTACAAGTCGAACTGGCTGGGCCGCGACGCCGACGCCTACACCGCGGCGGCGATGCGCGACTCGGTGCTGCGGAGCCGCTACGACCTGCAATACGCGATCTACACGCTGGCCCTGCACCGCCAGCTCCAGGCCCGCCTGCCCGGCTACGACTACGCACGCCACATGGGCGGCGTGCTCTACCTCTACCTGCGCGGCGTGGACGGCGGCAGCCACGGCGTGCACGTCGAACGCCTGCCGTTCGCGCTGGTCGATGCGCTGGACCGGCTGTTCGCCACGGGAGGCATCGGCCATGCCGCCTGAAGCCCTGCTCGACCGCGCGCTGGAACAGCAGCGTCTGCGCCCGCTGGACGTGGCCTTCGCGCGCTTCCTCGCCGAACGCGACGCAAACATGCCGCCTGCCCTGCTGTGGCTCGCCGCCGTGCTCAGCCGGCAGCTGGCCGACGGCCATCTATGCCTCGACCTCGACCTGCTCCCCGCATTGGCCGAGGAACAGGACTGGCCCGCGGAGTGGCGCGCGCTGGCCGACGCGTTGCGCACGGACGGCCTGCCCGCATCGCCCTTGATCGCCGCAAGCCGCTGCGGCGAACCCGGCAACGCACCGCTGGTGCTCGACGGCACGCGGCTGTACCTGCGCCGCTACTGGCGTCACGAACGTTGCGTGGCGCAGGGCATCCTCGCCCGGGTGGCGCGCGCGGAGCCGCCCGCCGCGCACCTGGGCACCGAACTCGCGCGCCTGTTCCCGGACACCGGCCGCCTCGACTGGCCGCGCGTCGCCTGCGCGCTGGCCGCGCGCAGCGCGTTCGGCGTGATCACCGGCGGCCCCGGCACTGGCAAGACCACCACCGTGGTGCGCCTGCTCGGCCTGCTGCAGACACTGCAGCTGCGCCAGCACGCGCAGCCGCTGCGCATCCGCCTCGCCGCACCCACCGGCAAGGCGGCGGCGCGGCTCAACGCCTCGATCACGGAGCAGCTCAGGCAACTGGACGTGGACGACGCGGTGCGCGCGGCGATTCCCGCCGACGTGACCACGCTGCACCGCCTGCTCGGTGCGCGGCCGGATACGCGCCGCTTCCGCCACGACGCACGCAACCCGCTGCACCTGGACGTGCTGGTGGTCGACGAAGCCTCGATGATCGACCTGGAGATGATGGCGGCCGTGCTCGACGCGCTGCCGGCATCGGCGCGCCTGATCCTGCTCGGCGACAAGGACCAGCTCTCTTCGGTGGAGGCCGGCGCAGTGCTCGGCGACCTGTGCCGCCGCGCCGAAGCAGGCCACTACGACGCCGCCACCGCGCAATGGATCGAAGCCACCACCGGCGACGACCTTGCCGCCTTCGTGCTGGACGACGCCCAGCCGCTGGACCAGCACATCGCGATGCTGCGCGCGAGCCACCGCTTCGATGCGGCCAGCGGCATCGGCCGGCTGGCATTGGCGGTGAACGCGGGCGACGCAGCTGCCGCCCAAGCCTTGCTGGCCGTTCCACCGGGGGACCTCGACTGGCTGCAGGAGGCGGATGCCGACACCTTGGCAGCCCTGGCGATCGACGGCACGCTGGTACCGCCGATTCGGGGCAAGCCGGAACCGGGCGGCGGGCCGGCACCTCCCTGTGGCTACGGGTACTACCTAGGGTGGCTGCGCGCCCATCGACCTGCCCCGGACGCCGGCGAGGCGGCGCATGCCGAATGGGCACGCGGGGCGCTGGAGGCCTTCAACCGTTTCCAGCTGCTGTGCGCGCTGCGTCGCGGCCCGCACGGCGTGGAAGGACTGAACCGGCAACTCGCCGCGGCGCTGCACGCGCGCGGGCTGATCGAGGGCGGCCCAGCCCTCGACGGTCAGGGCTGGTACGAAGGCCGCCCGGTGCTGCTCACCCGCAACGACTACGGCCTGGGCCTGATGAACGGCGACATCGGCCTGTGCCTGCGCCTGCCTTCCGCCGACGGCGGCGGCACGCGGCTGGCCGTGGCTTTCCTCGCCGCCGCCGCGGATCACGCGGGCGGCACGCGGCTGCGCTTCGTCGCGCCATCCCGGCTCGCCGACGTGGAGACCGCCTGGGCGCTCACCGTGCACAAGTCGCAGGGCTCGGAGTTCGAGCACACCGCCCTGCTGCTGCCGCCCGAGCCGAACGCCGTGCTGACGCGCGAGCTGCTCTACACCGGCATCACCCGCGCCCGCCGCCGCTTCAGCCTGGTCGGCAGCGCGGCGATCGTCGAGCAGACGATCGGCCGGCGCACGCAGCGCCATTCCGGGCTGGCCGCACGGCTATCCGGTTGAACCGGACTACCAACAACCGGCCGTGGCAGGCCCGCGCGCACCCGTCTGGTCGAGCGAGAGCATGCCGCAGGCCGCATCGCGGGTCGCCTGTGCACCTTGCGGCGTAGCGGTGAGGCTGTAGCGCGATGCCTTCAGCGACGCTGCGGGCAGCGCGTAACGATAGTCGGCGCCGGTACGTTGGGCGCTGGCGCAATCCAGCGTCAGCGTCGGCGACGTGCCGGAAAGCGGGTTGGGCACCGGTGTGGCGCTGGTGTCCTGGTCGTAGCGCAGGTTGGTGGTGTAGTAGCGCTCCATGTAGTTGGCGTACTCCGACAGGCAGGCCTGGGCCGCCACCCGCTTCGTCTTGGTGACATGCCTCGTGTAGGAGGGTACGGCCACCGCAGCCAGGATCGCGATGACCGCCACCGCGATCATCAGCTCGATCAGGCTGAAACCTGCGTCGCACGATGTGCCGGCGGGTCGCTGCCCCTTTGCGTGGAGGCCGTCCATCGCCGCGCGCTTGGCCGGGTCGAGGTTTTTCATGTTCCGCTCCTCAAGGGGCGATCAGCTCGCGCCACGACACGCGCTGCATGGCACCGGTCGAGCCACGCGTGGGGGTGCTGCTGGTGGTGCCGTTGTCGAAGCTGGTCAACATGGAGCTGCCGACGAAGATCGGGTTGTTCGGCAACGAGCTGAAGCCGATGCCTCCCGCGGGCTTGCCGTCGACGCTGTCGTTCGCGTCGACCTTGCCGTCGCCGCTGACATCGAAGAACGACTGCGATGAATTGGTGCCGGTGAACGGATCGAGCGCCATGATCCAGCCGCGGCCCGAGGGGTTGCAGGGGTCGCTGGCCTGCGGGATGCGCGTGGTGCCCAGGAGCAGGTTGCTCTGGAACTGGTTGGGCGTGACCATGCGCTCGCCCTCGGCGCCGGCAACCGGCGAGGTCAGGTCCATGTACCAGCCCGACTTGCCGGCGATCGAGGCGTCGGCCGCGGCCGCCTCTCCCAGCGTCGTTGCGGCACGTGCATTGCCTGCCTCCGCCGTGATCTCGCGCTTGGCCAGGTCGGCGCCACGGGTCTTGCTCGCTGTGATCGACAGGTCGCTGGTGGCTGATTGCACGATCAGTCCGTACCAGCTCTGCACGTCCTTGCTGGTGAGGTCGTCCACGGACAAATAGCGGCCGGTGCCGAAGAATACCCAGGTGTTGCCGCTGCTTGGATCCCTGCCTACCAGCAGGCCGGCCGTGATCGGCTGCGTGACATTGTTGTCGTCCACGGCCGTGAAGATCCTGACGCCGGCACTGTCCGGCGTGGCCGAAGCGCTGGTTCCCGCGCTGGTGTTGAGCACGAACGACCACACGTTGCCGCTCGCATCGCCCGCGTAGGCCGCCGTGCTCACGCCGGTGCCGGCCGGGTCCATCCATGCGGCGGGTGCGGCCAGGCCGGTGCTGTCGTTGGTCGCATGCACGTGCAAGGTACCGTCGGCCAGCTCGAACTGCAGCAGCGCGGACTTGCCGGCCACGCTGTTGTAGCCGTTGCCGACCAGCGCCGACCAGCTGCCGTCGGCGGTCTGTGCGATCACCGGCTTGCCGACCGTCTGGCCGATGTAGTTGCCGTTGGCCTTGCCGTCCCCGGCCGAACGCTCCCACAGGAACGCGATGTCGGCCGGGTCGGTGATGTCGAAGGCATAGATCGCCTTGGCCAGGCCGCGACCGGTGGTGCCTACCAGCACGGTCTTCCAGGCGCTGCCCATGTAGACGTCAGCCACGGTCAGCTCGCCGTCGTTGAAGTACTGGTGCGGGGTGTAAACCGAGCCGTAGCCGGCGCTCGCCAGCCGGCCCAGTCCGCAACCGGCGGTGGGCGTGCCGCCGCAGCCGGCCGTGAGTACCGCCCCCGGGATGTAGGCGAACTTCTCCGCACCGGTGGCGGCATCGAAGCCGTGCAGCATGCCGTCGTTGGCAGCCACGTAGATCATGCCGCTGCGCAAGGAGGCAGGACTGGGCAGGAAGTCCCCGTTGCTTTTGGCCTTGCCGCTGGCGAACTCAAGGTAGATCGAGGAGCCAGCGAAGGTCTTGTTGGCGAACAGGTTGGGATCGGGAGCGCCCACGTAGATCGGCTGCGAATCGACGATGTCGCCCAACGGCGTGTCGCGGTTGCGGAAGCTGCCGCCGTTCCGCTGCTCCTGCGCGGCGTCGCCGCGCAGGTAGTCGACCATCTTCGCCTGGGCCGTTGCGTCTGCGCCCAGCGCCGCGAGCTGGGCAGCCGAAAGCGCCGGCGGGGTGGCGGTCGTGCCGTTCTTGAACTCCACCTTCGCCTTGGTCGTGGGGTTGTACGTCCAGACGCTCCTGCCCGCCGCTGCAGGCATCGAAGCCGATGCGGTCCAGTTCGTCGTGGCCGCGATCGCGCCGGTGTTGGGGTCCACCGCCAGTGCCTTCAAATCGCCCTTCCACTTGGACGTGTAGTAGTTGGCCTGGTAGGCCATGGTGCCGGTCTTGAGCTGGGTGGAGTTGGCCGCCAGGCTCGCGCCGGTGCCGACGCGCTCCGAAGTGCGCTTGAGCGCATCGCGCAAGCCGCTGGCGAACGACTCCGGGCTGGTGGCGGAATAGAAGCCCCCATGGCCGTTGACCGCGGCGTGGGCCAGGTCGGCGATGTTGTTCTGGCTGTCCGAACCCGGCGTGGGCCAGCTGAAACCGCTGATGGCCTTGCCGCCGTTGGCCCAGTCGAAGATCTGCCCGATGGTCGTGCCGGCAGGCTGGATGCCGGTCGGGGTAAAGCCCATGCCCAGGGTGAACGTGGTCATGTGCTGCCAGAACGCCGGATCTTCCGAACTGGTCGGCACCTCGTTGACGATGGCGGAACGCAGGTCGGTGATCCAGTATTTCATCGCCACGTCGGCCAGCGTGTTGCCAACGCCGTCCGAGTACGGTGATGCCGGCGTGTAGGTGTAGGTCTGGCTGTTGGCACCTTTCAACGTGGCTGCGGTGTTGTCCACGTTGCCGACGTTGGGCGAATCGCCATTCCAGAAGCCGTCGGTAGTCAGAATGGTGTACGACTGGCGGCAGGCAAGCTCCGTGCTGGTGCCACTGACATACCCGGCCTCGCCGGGCAGGGTCAGCCAGGGCTGCTGGGTGCCGTAGTACGTGCCCACGGCGTTCAAGGCGCCCCGCAGCGGCGTCCAACCCGCGGGGTTCGTGTTTGCCATCCAGCCCCACAGCAACTGCTTCTGCGTGCCGGCAGAACCGTCGCCGAACGGTTTCACCACGGCGATGCCGGTTCTGTACGTGCTTCCCTGCGCCGACGTGTTGAAGGCGTAGTAGTCGCCTCCCAGGGACTTGCTGCCCGCATTGCTGCCGTCGATGGAGCCGAAGCCCACGCGAAAGCTGGCGTCGACGGTGGAAAAGGCACCCATCACGCCGCTCTTCGCCATCAGGATGCGCTTGCGGTAGTACGAGAACCAGTTGGCCACGTTCTGCTGGGCGGCCGCGCTGTCGTCGCACACCTTCTGGTCTGCCGCGGACAGCAATGCGCAGTCGCCGGTTTGCCCGACGTAGCTGCGGACACCGCTCTTGGGATCCGTATAGGCAAAAAAGTACTTGTAGGTGCCGGCCGCCAGCAGCTGCGCGTAATACGCGACCTTGCTGCCCTTGAACCGCGTTATGTCCGTCGCGCTGGCGTCGAGGAAGCCGTCCGCGTAGGCATGGCTCAACCCCGGCGAGGCCGGATAGGACGTGCCATCGGCCTTGGGTGGGGGCGCATAGACGACGCCGGGGTTGTAGTAAATGCCGTTGATGCTGGCGTTGCGATAACCGTCGAGACTGGTGTCCGACAGCCTGTCCGGCATGTAATCCAGGTCCATCGACCCCGAATCGTCCAGCATCAGCACGATGTTCGGCGGCAGCGGCTTCTGAATGATCAGCGGCGTCTGGTCGACCGGCACCCCGGCCTGCACCGGCGAGCTGGCGACTCCCAGCGTCCATACGCACAGGCCGGCCAGCAGCGCCGTGCCCGTGAAACGACCGCCGGCGCGATGCGGACGGAGAGTGATGTTCATGACGGTTCCGCTCCTGGGTGTGCGTTGTCTGCCTGCCTGCGCAGGCTGGTCAGCGCTGCTTGACCATGGCCTGCAACACGACCACGGCGCGGTCGCCGACTTCGGCGGGGTCGCCGCTGCGTGCGGTGATCCGGTAGTACACCGCCGTGGTGGAAGCGCCCTGCGCGCCGTAGTTCTGCGCGTTGGCGCTCTGGTTGAAGCCGGTGCTGGAATTGGCGTCGACCCAGTTGCCCATGTTCTCCACCACGTACTGCGGCCGCCCGGCGGCCATGCTGCCGGCGCTGAACTGCCCCGTGGCGGTCCCGGGATCCACGCTGTGGATGCTGCCGCCCGGCAGGCCGGGGTCGGCGAACGGGTTGACCAGGCACGCCACGCTGGCGGCCTGGCAGTTGCGGGCGACGATGCCGGGATTGCTGCCGACCAGCGCGGCTGCGGCGCGCATGGCCGCCTCGGCGCCCTGGAAGGCGATCTGCCGGTCGTGCAGGTTGCTCGCCATCTTCTGCTGCATGACGGTACCGCGCACGGCCGCCAGCCCGGCCAGGGTGACCACCACCAGCAGGATCAGCGCCACCGCCAGCGCCACGCCGCGTTGTTCCGCGCGACGCGGAAGACGGCGGCCAGCGTCGGGGCGGATCGCATGGAATGCGGAAACGTGGTGCATGTCAGTTCGCCCGGTTGCGCACGGTGGTGGTGGCGGTGAAGCTGCGTACCAGCGGCTTCGCGTCGGTGCCGGCGCGCTGGTCGGTGCTCTGCAGTTCCATGGTGACCCGCACGGCGTCGACCACAGCCCAGTTGGAGATGGCGCCGGCGGCCACGAACGACGCGTTCCCCGCCGCGTGGTAGCGAATGGACATGCCGGTGACGCCTCGCACCATCTCCTGCGGCGTGCCGAGACCGACCGCTCCACCCGCGCCGGTGGCTGTCGCCACCCGGTACAGGGATTGCCCCTTGTCCGGGTTGTTGCCGATATACCAGTCGGCGGCACCCAGCTTGGCGATCTGCGAGTTGCTGCCGAACTGGTAGAGATTGCCGTTGGGAGGGGTGCCAGTGCAGTTGCTGGGGTAGCCCAGGCCTTTCGAGCAGTTGCCCGGGTAGACCGCGTTGCCGGTGTTGTGCACGAAGGTGACGGTGTTGTTGTTGTAGTTGCTGATCTGCACCATCACCGCGTGGTCGGGGTCGCACACGATGACGATGTCACCGGACTGCAGTTCGGTGGTCGCGTCGTTGAGCTTGAAGTTCGCCGCCGGCTCCTTGTCCTCCGCCACGCTCATGCCGGCATCGACGGCGCCGAGTAACTGGATCGAATCGGTGCCCGCGACGCGTTGCCCCGCGCCGGTGCCGAACACGCCGCCGGTCGCCGGATCCCCCTGGTCGCCACCGTAGCCGTGCAGGGCATTCGCCCAGTCGGCCCACCAGTCGGTGCCCCTGTTGTTGAGCACGTTGGCCATGCGCCCGTCGTTGTTGCACGGATTGAGCCCGGCACCGCGGATGTCCCGCGCCATCAGTTCGAACGCGACGCGCGAGTTGTCCTGCACCTCGCCGAGCGCCTGGTTGGTGCGGTAGGTGCGCTGGTTGGCCAGGAATACGCTGGACACCCCGGCGATCACGATGAGGCCGAGCAGCATCGCCACCATCAGCTCGATCAGGGTGAAACCGGAAGCCGGCACCCCCGGCACTCCCATGCGACGGGCAACGTGGCGACGGATCAGGAAATGACGGCTCATAGCATGGCTCTGGTGACGACGGTCTGCGCACTGGAACCGCCCTCACCCGCCCGGCTGTCGTCGAAGGTGATCGTGATGGTGCAGTCGGCGGTGGCGCCGGCATCCGCGCAGGCGATCTGGCCGGTGGTGGTGGCCGCTGCGCCAAGGCCGCGGCCGAGCTGGCTGCACCACTGGCTGAGCTGCTCGTCGACCAGCGAGCCGGAGGGATCGGGACAGGTATCGGCCACGATCGCCGAACTCCCCGAACGGTTGTAGCTACCCGACCTTGCGCTGACGACATCCACGCGCATGGCGTCGAGGATCGAGTAGCTGGCGATGGTGGCCAGGCTGCGCGCCATCGCGCTGTTGGTGGTGGAAAGCGACCTTGCCTGCAGGGCCGCCACGCCGAGGAAGGCGACGGAAAGCACCAGCACGGCCACCAGCACCTCGATCAGGCCGACGCCGGCCTGACGGCCGCGGGAATGCGCATGGCATCGCGCACGGTGCCTGCATCGCGGTTGTCGCGTAGACATGATCGTGGCGTTCATGACGAAGGGCAGTCTCCGCTGGTGGTCGTCGTGGCGAGGATCGAGCCCGCCGTCATGCGGATCACGCGATGGTTGTCACTGCCCATCTGGCTGGTGCAGATGTCCGTCACCACGTCGTTGAAGGGGGCGGTAGCGCCGACCATCCGTGCCTGTCCCTGTGCGCTGAAGCGCAACGCGATCAAGTCGCCGTTGACCTGGACGGGCGGGACGAGGCTGACCGGGCTGGCAAGCACCCGGTTGAGGGTGCTGCTGCTCATGGCCCAGACCGCGCCAGCTTCTGCGTTGCAGGCGCTGCCGAGCGTATCGTTGGTGTTGGCGCTGGCAGAGTTGCTGCAGAACTGGGTGCTGGTGTTGCGCTTGATCGCCTCCATGCGTGCGACGCTGATTGCGTTGACCAGGTCGTTGGCGGCGGTGTTGAGCCTGTTGGAAAGCGTGATATTCCTGAAACTGGGCACCGCGATCATGAGTAGCACCGCAGCCACGGCCACAGTGATCATCAGCTCGATCAGGGTGAAGCCACGCTGGCGGCAGTGCTCCAGCGCCCGCCCCCCGGCGACGGCACGCCAGCCGCACGACTCGCCCGACAAGATGCCTGATGGCTGCGGCTGGACCTGCATGAGCACTCCCCTGGACCCGTGGGCCGCAGGTTAGTGACGCAATTTATTTCGTCAAGTACTTGCGATTCTGAACGGTAAGAACTTGCCGACAAGCGGTATGCCGGTATCACGAAACCGGAAAGCCATCACACCGAGAACCCGATCGTATGCGGGTGAAAGGGGCCTGCTACCGGCTAGGCAAACGCCGCCAACGCCATCGCCACGGCAGAGTGGCCACGCGGCTTGCACCCCACCCTGCCGCCCCGTAAACTTCGCGGCTCGCCATCGCCGGAATAGCTCAGTTGGTAGAGCGGCGCATTCGTAATGCGTAGGTCGCAGGTTCGACTCCTGTTTCCGGCACCATCAAGCCGTCCGACGGCACCCGAAGAAGGCCGGCAAGCCCCGCGAAATCGAGGCATCCGGCCTTTTTCAGTTCTTCGCGGGGTCGCGGAAACGAGAAGCTGAGCCTGCGAGTGGCCGCCCGAAGGAACGCTTCAATATCGCGCCGAAGGCCGATCCGGCCTGCGCGTCGCGAGGCCATGCGACCACGGTTCAGGACAAGCGCGTAGTGACGCACACCGATCGCCTGGCCATGGCTATCGGCGCGGCGCGGTCAGCCTCGCCGGATGTTGCGCAGGTGGCGCCACACGTACCAGCCTGCGAACAGCAGCACGGCGATGCCGATCGCGGTATCGAAGCGGTGGAAATACACGCCCAGCGTGTCCCAGTTCTCGCCCAGCCGCAGGCCGATCCAAGCCAGGGCCCAGCACCAGATCAGCGAGCCGAGAAAGGTATAGAGGCTGAACCGCCACAGCGGCATGCGCGCGACCCCGGCCGGGAAGGCGATGAAGGTGCGGATGACCGGCAGAAGGCGACCGACGAAGATGGTGGCCTCGCCGTGGCGACGGAACCAGCGGTCGGCCAGGTCGAGGTCGTGGTGGGAGATCAGCAGGTATTTGCCGTAACGCTCGATCAGCGGCCGCCCGCCCCACGCTCCCACGGCATAGGCGACCCAGGAACCGAGCACGCAGCCGACGGCGCCCGCCACCGACACCAGCCACAACACCAGCGTGCCCTTGTAGACCAGGTAGCCGGAGAACGGCATGATGACTTCGGACGGCAGCGGGATGCAGGCGCTCTCGATGCCCATCAGCAATACGATGCCCGCGTACTGCAGTCGCGAGATCACAGCAATCACGAAGCCCGCGATCAGGCCGATCAACTTAGCAAACATGAAGTCTGGAATCCGGCAAAGCGGGCGGGCGCCATGGTAATGCATGGCTGACGCCAGCGGACCATGCGCGACGATCCGGTGGCTGCCCATGCGCCGGACTGCCGGGCGAACCTGCCGCCGTCAGGCGCACAGGATCAGTTCGCCGCCGGACCGCTCTCCAGCACGCGCAGTTCCTTTGGCAGGGCGAAGGTGATGGTCTCCGGTTCGCCGTCCAACTCGCGCACGGCGCCAGCGCCCCAGGACTGCAGGCGGGCGATCACGTCGCGCACCAGTTTCTCGGGCGCGGAAGCGCCGGCGGTGAGGCCGATGCGCTGCACGCCGTCCAGCCATATGCGCTCGATGTGCTCGGCGCCGTCGATCAGGTAGGCGCGCACGCCCTGCTTTTCGGCCAGCTCGCGCAGCCGGTTGGAGTTGGAACTGTTGACCGACCCCACCACCAGCATCAGGTCCACCGCGTCGGCGAGCCGGCGCACGGCGTCCTGGCGGTTCTGGGTGGCATAGCAGATGTCGTCCTTGCGCGGCCCCTCGATGTCGGGGAATTTTTCGCGCAATGCAACGATGATTGCCTTGGTGTCGTCCACCGACAGCGTGGTCTGGGTGACGTAGGACAGCAGGTGCGGAAACTTCGGCGTCATCGCCGCCACGTCCTCGACCGATTCCACCAGCAGGATCTCGCCGGTGTTGGCCGGGTTCCACTGGCCCATCGTGCCTTCCACCTCGGGATGGCCGGCATGGCCGATCAGCACCACGCTGCGGCCGACGCGGCCCAGCCGCGCCACTTCCATGTGCACCTTGGTGACCAGCGGGCATGTGGCGTCGAACACCTTCAGATCGCGCTGTTCGGCTTCCTCGCGCACGGCCTTGGAGACGCCGTGGGCGCTGAAGATCACCGTGGCGCCATCGGGCACCTCGTGCAGCTCCTCCACGAACACCGCGCCGTCGTGGCGCAGCTTGTCCACCACGTAGCGGTTGTGCACCACCTCGTGGCGCACGTAGATCGGCGCGCCGTACGACTCCAGCGCCCGCTCGACGATGGCGATGGCGCGGTCGACGCCGGCGCAGAAGCCGCGCGGATTGGCAAGCAGGATGTCCATGGGCGTACCGGCAAATAAAGAGCGACTTGTAGGAGCGCACCCTGTGCGCGAATGCCCTTCGACAGGTGCCGACCAAAAGCCATCGCGCACAGGGTGCGCTCCTACAGGCAAGCGGCGATTATCGCACGCCGCCCTGCCCCTTGCCCCCGAACAGGCCGAACGCCACCAGCAGCACCGCGCCCACCGTGATGCCGCAGTCGGCGAGGTTGAACACCGGGTAATGCCAATGGCCGAAATAGACGTCGATGAAGTCGGTGACCCGGGCCGCGTGCAGGCGGTCGATCAGGTTGCCGATCGCACCGCCGATGACGAGCGAGAGTGGCAACGCAGTGCGCCAGTCGCGCCGCGCCGTGCGCGCCAGCCATACCGCCAGGATGGTGCTGATCACCAGCGCCAGGATCACGAACAACCAGCGCTGCCAGCCGCTGCCGTTGGTAAGGAAACTGAAGGCTGCACCACGGTTGTAGATCAGCGTCCAATTGAGGAAGCCGGGAATCGCCGGGTGTGGCAGTCCAGCCGGTTGCAGCACGGCCAGCGCCCACCACTTGCTGAGCTGGTCGAGGACGATGACGGCGGCGGAGAGCAGCAGCCAGGGGAGCGCGTTGGGCTTGGTGGTCATGAGGACACAGTCTGGTGGGTTTTACTCCCTCTCCCTTTCGGGGAGAGGGTTGGGGTGAGGAGTCAATCTTGCCGCGAGACCAGTTCGAAACACGGCTCTGGAAACTGTATCGCGAGCACCCGCCCCTCAACACGATCCTCTTCCTCGCTCCTCAAGGCAGGGCCATCCGTGGTCCTTTCACGCGTCCCAAAGGGAAGGGGAAGCAAGGCGAAGCATCAGAACCAGCGGCGCGCCTCGCCCGGCCCTTCAACGTTGCCCACGCAGCGCCCGCAGAGCTCCGGGTGGTCGGCGTGATGACCCACGTCGTCGCGGCGATGCCAGCAGCGCACGCACTTGGCGGCCTCGCTGACGGTGGCCGAGACCCAAACGTCGGCGCCCTCCAGCTCGGTGAGCACGGCGTCGTCCGGCTGGCCGCCGGCCTTGTCCAGGCGCACGTCGGAAGTGATGAAGAAGAAACGCAATTCGTCCGCCGCCGGTGCATAACGCGCCACCGTGGCCTCGTCGGCGTGGATCGCCAGCTTCGCCTCCAGCGCTGCACCGATCTGCTCGGCCTTGCGCATGCCTTCGAGCACGCGCGCAGCCGCGTCGCGGATCGCCAGCAGGTCGGCCCACCAGCGGCGCTGTCCGGGCGAAGCCTGTGTGGCGGCCAGGCCGTCGTACCAGGTCTCGAACAGCACGCTGTCGCCGCGCTCGCCCGGCAGTGCCTGCCAGATCTCCTCGGCGGTGAAGCTGAGGATCGGCGCCAGCCAGCGTACCAGTGCCTCGGCGATGCGGTACATCGCACTCTGCGCACTGCGCCGGCCGTGGCTGTCGGTGGGCATGGTATAGAGGCGATCCTTGGTGATGTCCAGGTACAACGCTCCCATCTCGTTGGTGCAGAAGTTCTGCACGCGCGCCACCACCTCGGGGAAATCGTAGCGTTCGTAGGCGGCGACCACCGCCTGCTGCACGTCATACGCCTGCTGCACGGCCCATTGGTCGAGCGGCAGGCTGTCTTCCACCTTCACCAGGTGCTGCGCGGGATCGAAGCCGTCGAGGTTGCCGAGCAGGAAGCGCGCAGTGTTGCGCAGGCGGCGGTAGCTGTCCGACACGCGCTTCAGGATCTCGTCGGAGACGCTCATCTCGTTGCGATAGTCGGCCGAGGATACCCACAGGCGCAGCACGTCGGCGCCCAAGGTGTCCATCACCTTCTGCGGCGCCACCACATTGCCCAGCGACTTGGACATCTTGCGGCCCTGCGCGTCCACGGTGAAGCCGTGGGTGAGCACGTCGTCGTAGGGTGCACGGCCGTGGATTGCCGCCGAGGTGAGTAGCGAGGACTGGAACCAGCCGCGATGCTGGTCGGAGCCTTCGAGGTACATCACCTTGTACTGCGACGCACTGCCCTGCTGCAGCTCGGGACGCTGGCCGATCACGCCGAAGTGGGTGACGCCGGAGTCGAACCACACATCCAGCACATCGGTGACCTTGTCGTAGTCCTTCGCCTGGTCGCCCAGAAGGTCAGCGGCATCGAGGTCGTACCACGCGTCGATGCCGCCCTGCTCCATGCGCTTCGCCACCTGCTCCATCAGTGCCACGGAATCCGGATGCGGCTCCTGCGTGGCCTTGTGCACGAACAGCGCGATCGGCACGCCCCAGGTGCGCTGGCGGCTGATGCACCAGTCGGGGCGGCCAGCCACCATGCCGGCGATGCGCTCCTCGCCCCAGCCCGGCACCCAGCGCACGTCCTTGACCGACTTCAGCGCGGTGGCGCGCAGGCCGGCCTGCTCCATGCCGATGAACCACTGCGGCGTGGCGCGGAAGATCACCGGCGTCTTGTGGCGCCAGCAGTTCGGGTAGCTGTGTTCGATCTTCGCGTGCGCCAGCAGCACGCCGCGCGTACGCAGCAGCTCGACTATCGCGTCGTTGGCCTTCCATACGTGCATGCCCGCGAGATCAAGTTCGCCCGCCTTCGGCGTGTCGTCGCGGTAGGTACCGCGCGCACCGATGTAGTTGAGCAGGCCGATACCGTTCTCGCGGCCGACGACGAAATCCTCCACGCCGTGGTCGGGCGAGGTGTGCACCGCACCGGTACCGTCCTCGGCGCTGACGTGCTCGCCGAGGATCACCGGGACTTCGCGGTCGTAGAACGGGTGGTGCAGCTTCACGCCATCGAGCGCTGCGCCCTTGGCATGACCCAGCACCTTGGGCGATTCGACGCCATAGCGCGCCAGCGCCTTCGCCACCAGCGCGGCGGCGATCACCAGCAGCACGCGACGGCCATTGCGCGCAGGGCCTTCGGCCAAGGCGTATTCGAGTTCCGCACCCAGCGACACCGCCTGGCTTTCCGGCAGCGTCCACGGCGTGGTGGTCCAGATCGGCACGGCGACCATCGCGTCGCCCGCGTCCACACCGAAGGCGGCGGCCAGTGCCTTGGCATCCACCGCCTCGTAAGCCACGTCCACCGCGGGCGAGACCTTGTCGCCGTACTCGATCTCCGCCTCGGCCAGCGCCGAGCCGCAGTCGAAGCACCAGTAGACCGGCTTGGCGCCGCGCACCACGTGGCCGTTGGCGACGATGCGCGCCAGCGCACGCACCATGTCGGCCTCGTACTTGAAGTCCATCGTGCGATAGGGCTTTTCCCAGTCGCCCAGCACGCCAAGGCGCTTGAAGCCGGCGCGCTGGGTGTCGATCTGCTCGGCGGCATACTCGCGGCACTTCTGGCGGAACGCGCGGGCATCCAGCTTCTCGCCCGGCTTGCCGTGCTGCTTCTCCACCGCGATCTCGATCGGCAGCCCGTGGCAGTCCCAGCCCGGCACGTAGGGCGCGCGGTGGCCGGCGAGCAGCTTGGAGCGCACCACCATGTCCTTGAGGATCTTGTTCACCGCGTGGCCGATGTGGATCGCACCGTTCGCGTAGGGCGGGCCGTCGTGCAGCACGAAGGCCTTGTCGCGGCCCGCGGTGCGCTGCTGGATCTGCGCGTAGCGCCCGGCTTCCTCCCACTCGGCCAGCCAGCCCGGCTCGCGCTTGGGCAGGTCGCCGCGCATCGGGAAATCCGTCTGCGGCAGATTGATGGTGTTCTTGTAATCCTTGGTCATCGCTTCGGGTGCCTTGCAGTGGGGGTCGCCTGCGGCGGCCTTGCCATGTTCACGCCCCGATGCCCGATGGGCTTCGAAGCGCTATTTCGCCGCCCACCGCGCGCGGCGGCAGGCGCTCGCGCTGCGGGCGGATGCCTTCAAATAATAATGACGATCGCCGCGGCCGCGCTGGCGCGGTCACGGGCGGGGTACGGCAGGTTGGGCTTGTCGCAGGTGCTCATGCGCGGGCCAGTACCGGATTCATGCCCAGGATCTCCCGGGCCGAACGCGCATCATGATCCATCTGCGCCTTGAGTGCATCCAGGTCGTGGAATTTCTGCTCGTCGCGCAGCTTGGCGACGAACTCCACCGCCATGCGCCGGCCGTAGAGGTCGCCCTCGAAATCGAACAGGTGCACCTCCAGCAGCGGCTGGCTGACCTGGTTCACGGTGGGCCGCACGCCCAGGCTGGCCACGCCCGGCCAGCTGCATTCGCCGTCGCCCAGGCCCACGCGCACCGCGAAGATGCCCTGCACCGGGCTCACCCGCTCGCGCAGGTGGATGTTGGCGGTGGGGAAACCCAGCGTACGGCCGAGCTGGTTGCCGTACTCCACCTTGCCTTCGATCACGAACGGGCGACCGAGCAGCGCGGCGGCGCCGGCGAACTCGCCCGCCCCCAGCAGCAGGCGCACGCGGCTGGCCGAAACCCGGCTTTCGTCCAGCAGCACCTCGGGCATGGTGCGGGCGGTGAAGCCCAGCTCGCCGCCCATCCGCTCCAGCAGGGCCACGTCGCCGGCGCGCTTGTGGCCGTAGCGGAAATCAGCGCCTACCCACACCTCGCGCGCGGCCAGCCGCTCGACCAGCACACGGCGCACGAAGTCCTCGGCGGACATCGCAGTCAGCGCGGCGTTAAAGCGCAAAAGCAGAACCTGCGCCATACCGGCGGCGGCAAAGCCCTGCAGCTTCTCGCGCACGCTGGACAGGCGCGGCAGCGGCTCCTTCGAGAAGTACGCCCGCGGCAGCGGCTCGAAGCTCACCACCGCCGATGCGCAGTCCAGCGCGGCCGAGCGCAGGCACACCTCGGCCAGCAAGGCCTGGTGTCCGCGGTGCAGGCCGTCGAACGCGCCCACCGCCACCACGCTGCCGCCGGGTGCCAGGCACGGCCCCGCAACATCCCGGGAAAGTCTCGTCATCCCGAAAGTATATCGGGCCGACCCGATTGCGCGATCAACTTGCCCGCAGCTCGCGCAGCCGCAGGCCTGCGGCAAACAGCGCGCCCGCATAGGCCGCTCCGCCTGCAGTCACCAGTACGACGAGGCGCCAGACCCGGGTGAAGGTGGCGACGTGGTCCCAGTCCGGCCACAGCCAGCGCCCGAGCAACAGCACCGCCACCATCGCGGTGCAGGCCAGCGCCAGCCGTAGCCAGTGCCGCAGCCAGCCCGGCTGGCGCTGGTACACACCGGCACGCTTCAGCCAGTGCCACAGCAGCGCGAAGTTGAGATAGCTGGAGATCGCACTGGCGATACCCAGCCCCAGATGCAGGCCCGGTACCTGCGCGATGCCGGCCAACCAGCTCAGCTGGCGCACCGCGGGCGGCGCCCACAGTTCGAACAGCAGCGCGATGAACAAGCCGTTGCACAGCATGTTCACCACCAGCGCCGCCACGCCGGCGCGCACCGGTGTCTTGGTGTCCTGGCGCGCGTAGAACGCGGGCAGCAGCACCTTCACCAGCGCATAGGCCGGCAAGCCGCAGCACAGCGCGAGGATGGAGAGCGTGGACATGCGCGTGTCGAACGCATTGAAGCGGCCATGCTGGAACAGCGTGGCCACGATCGGCCCGGCGAGGATCAGCAGCGCGCACATCGCCGGCACCGAGATCAGCAATGTGAGCCGCAGGCCCCAGTCCAGCGCCCGCGAAAAGCCCGCGCGGTCCGTGCTCACGTGGTGGCGCGACAGCGAGGGCAGCACCACCGTGCCCAGCGCCACGCCGAATACGCCCAGCGGCAATTCGAGAAAACGGGTGGACAGCGACAACCAGCTCTGCGAGCCGGTGACCAGCAGCGAGGCGATCACGGTGTCCAGCAGCAGGTTGATCTGCGCCACCGAGGAGCCGAACAGGGTGGGCACCATCAGCCGCAGGATGCGTCGTACCTCGGGATGTTTCCAACCCCAGCGCGGCCATACCAGCAGATCCAGCCTGCGCAGCGCAGGCAGCAGGAACAGCAACTGCAGCACGCCGGCCACCAGCACCGCCCAGCCCATCGCCATGATCGGCACGGCAAGATGTTTCGACAGCCACAGCGCCCCCACGATCATGCAGAGGTTGAGGATCACCGGCGCCAGCGCCGGCAGCGCGAAGCGGTGGAAGCTGTTCAGCGCACCCGCCGCCAATGCGGTCAGCGACACGCACAGCAGGAACGGGAAGGTCAGCCTGAGCAGGTCGATGGTGAGGTCGAACTTGTGCGGCTGGTCTAGCGCGCCAGGCTCGAACACCGTGGCCAGTTGCGGCGCGAAGACCAGACCCAGCGCGGTGATGATCAGCAGCACTGCACCCAGCGTGCCGGAGACGCGCGCCATCAGTTCCTTCAGATCCTCGTGCGAGCCCTTCTCCTTCACCTCGGTGAACACCGGCACGAAAGCGGTGGAGAACGAGCCCTCGGCGAACATCCGGCGCATGAAGTTGGGGATGCGAAACGCTACCCAGAACGCGTCGGTAACGGCATTGGCGCCGAACACCACGTTCAGCGACATGTCCCGGATCAGACCGAGCACACGCGACACCATCGTCATGCTGCTGAACGAAAGCAGCCCGCGGAACATGCTGTGGGACTTCATCCGGTGGGGGATCCTGAATCAGGCGCAAGAGGCGGCGACGGGCGCACAGTCTGCCAGCCGGCGCGGGCAAGATCACCGCCGGATCATGGCCGAACGCGGGCAGCACCTCGCCTGCAGCCATCTAAATGCTTGACGCATGGGCGAATCGACCGCATAATTCGCCTCTTTCTCCACCCTGCAACCCGCGATTCGGGAGTTCTACCTTGGCCAACATCAAGTCCGCGAAGAAGCGTGCGCGCCAGTCCGAGCAGCGCCGCCTGCGCAACATCAGTGCCCGTTCCATGGTGCGCACCGCGCTGAAGAAGGTCGTCAAGGCCATCGAGGCCAAGGACAAGGCTGCCGCCGTCGAGGCTTTTGCCGCCGCCCAGCCGGTGATGGACCGCTACGCCTCGCGTGGCCTGATCCACAAGAACAAGGCCGCCCGCCACAAGAGCCGCCTGAACGCGAAGATCCGCGAACTGGCGTAAGCCGCTCGCGTCACGCGTCACGGAAAAGCCGGCCTGGGCCGGCTTTTTTGTGCGCGCCCCTCTCGGCCCCTCCGCGCAGGGGGCGATGTAGCCGCAGCTCGCGCTTTGCACTCGCTGCTTGCGGGAGGGCCATTGGTTTTCGAGCCGCTGCGGCGCGGGTGCGCTTGCGGACCGTTTGGTCTTTTACGCAAGGAACAAAGCGGTTTCGTGCGCCTGCCGGCGCCCGAGTGAACCTGTCCCGCTGGAACGGACGCCAGGAAGCGATACTTTGATCGCAACCTGGAGGTTCCCATGCAACGCATCACTCGTCGTCGTTACACGGACGACTTCAAGGCCCAGGCCGTAGCCTTG